>Ga0256843_1001884_pt1 | contig 15954 bp, 13 predicted proteins | sample AlvinellametaG_FD_191572 | JGI IMG/M metagenome (GOLD analysis project Ga0256843, IMG submission 191572) | Pompeii worm associated microbial communities from hydrothermal vent at the East Pacific Rise, Pacific Ocean - Alvinella | ecosystem: Host-associated > Annelida > Integument > Unclassified ... | reverse complement strand
AGTATGCACAAGGCACGCCCTCTATCATCGGTGGGTATCCATCTTTGATAGGTGTTGTAGCTATGTCAAACTCTGTCGCTTCACTATCTTGGTGAGAGAGTCCTTTGGATGAGAAGTGCATCTTTTCCAAGTCTTTCTCTTCTACCATACAGATAGTACATTTTTTGTATTTACGGATATTTGCTAGGGTATCTTTGGGTGTACCATCTGCTTTGTGTCCCACTGAGATAAGCACACTAGCTGGTTCACTTGAAAGCCCTATAAAGTAACTAAAAGGTGCTACATTGACTACACCTTCATCTTCAGTTACAACCCATGCGATAGGTCTAGGTATGATGGTTTGAGCCATCAGTTTGTATGTTTCATTTATACTTTTATCGCTATTTAGATCAAATCTCATCTTCTAATTCTCCTTATAACATCCCTCTTTTGGTAACATATCGGCATTAGTTCCATCCATGTTAACCACCTCTAGCTCTGGGTGGATAAGCTCTCTTAGTCTTCTTTGTACCACCATCTTAGTAGTCATCAAACTCATAGAACACCCATGACAAGTCCCTATAAGTTCTATATATACTACACCATCTTTAACACAAAGCAACTTGATATCACCACCATGAGAGTTTACATAAGCATTTACTTCTGGTAAGTGGTGTTTTACAGCCTGATATACATCTTCATCTGAAAAAGTCATTGTAACTTCCTTTACATTTTCTAAACAAAATATAGTACTCTTTTACTTAAATAAGACTAAAAACATCTTATTTTATGATATAATGGTGTAAAATTTTTAAAAAAGGATTAAAATGATGAAAAAAATCATTCTATCAATCGTCGCTTTATTAGTCGTTGGAGTTGGTGCTTTGTTTGCTATAAATGGTAAAGACAACTACGACCCAACCAAATACCACACTACAGCAACTAACGGTATAAATGTAGGCTCAAAACTTTCTATCAAACTACCAGATCAGTTTGACAAAGCTCATGAAGTAAGTGATGATACTCAAAAAATTATCTTTGTTTTTGCAAAAGCTACAGGACATACAGTAAGAGAGTTTTTAAAGCAACAACCAAAAAATTTCTTGCCATCTCGTCATACACTCTTCATAGCAGATATAAGTGGTATGCCAACAGTTATCAGAAATACTTTTGCCCTGCCTGATTTCAAAAAATCACCTTACTCAGTGATGCTTATATATGATAAAAATATAGCAAAAACACTAAAAGATGAGAAAAATGCAGATAAAATAACTATAGCAACTGTTAAAAACAAAGAGATAACAGCTATCAAATACATCTCAACAGAGGATGAATTGAAAAAAGAGTTGCAATAATATTATACAATATCGGTTAATCCGATATTGTTATCTAAATCTAGTCTTTATGGTTTTCAATAATAGTTATCATGGTATTTATAATAAAGTATATACAATATAAAACTATCATAACAGTAAATATATCCCATATTTTATTAGGATATTTATAGTCATCAGCTAAAGTAGGTTTTTGCACTACAACTAAGTGTTTGGATTTTTGTGCAACTTCTATCTGAACCTCTTCTTGATTAATCAATGTCTGACGATATACCTCTTTACTAAACTCCATATCACTCTTTAAAAGCTCAAAATCAAAAACATTTGCATTAAGTTCTTCTGATCCTTTTGATTTTCCAGATAACTCTCGTTTAACTCTTTCTATAGATTTTTTAATATTTTTAATATTCTCTTTTAGAGTTAGCATCTCTCTACCATTTGGATTCCATGTCTTTTTTTTGGTTGCATAGTCAACTTCTGCTTTAACTAGCTCTAACTCTAAGTCACTGAGAATGGTAATTTTTCTTTGTACATCAAGTGTAGGATCTATAGTGTGATGTGTATTTTGATATTCTATAAGTTTTCTGATACTTTCTATAAATCTTTTTCTTTTGGCTTCTGTTTGTTTTTTTATAAAATTAAGTGCAATTTGTGAGTTTTCTCTTTCGTATTTATTGATGATTTCTTCTGAATGATTGATAATTGCTTCTAAAATTTTTTGAGATATATTAGCATCTGTATGTGCAAATGATAACTCTAATGTTCCTGATGCATCATCATATATTACTTGAAGATCTTGGTTATATTTTTCTAAAAGATTATTTTTATTAGCTCTATATATTGGTAAAGGAGATGTTTTATATAACCTTTGTAAAAAATCTAATTGCTTTGAAATGTAGTAGTTATTTAAATTAAATTTTTTATTTATAAAGTTATACATTTCTGAAGATCTCATATATAGTTCTAATACTTTAGAATCTTGAGTAACTCCTGAACTACTACCCATAAGAATATCACTTAGGTTGACAGATTGTTTTTTTGATAAGTCTCTTAAAAGTACTATACCAGAAGATTCATACCTTTCACTTTCTATATTTAGTATATAGTATATACTTGTTGCAAATATAGAGATAAATATTATTTTCATTAAAATTGTTCTTTTCATATATTTCCTTTACTTATTAATATCTTGGTATATTTTTATACCATCACTAATATCATCAAAAAATTGTAATTCACCATTATGCACAAGTAGTCCAGTACTGCACATTTCATTGAGTGTTTTCATGTCATGACTGACTAGAATAACATTACAAGATTCTATTTTTCTTTTAAGGGCTTCTTTTGCTTTTTTTTTAAATTTGGCATCACCAACAGAAAGTGTTTCATCTATAATCATATAGTCAAAATCAAAAGCTAAACTAAGTCCAAAGCCAAGTCTTCCTTTCATACCAGAAGAATATGTTTTAATAGGCATATCAAAATAATCTCCTAGTTCAGAAAAATCTTTAACAGAGTTTATGATATCTTGAGTTTCTTCTTTGGTTTTTCCATATAAGTTACAAACAAATTTAACATTGGCTCGACCAGTCATATTCCCTACAAAACCACCACCTAGCCCTAATGGCCAGGAAAAACTATAATCAGATGTAATAGTTCCTTTATTTGGAAACTCTATACCACCAAGCATTCTCATTAGCGTTGATTTTCCTGCCCCGTTTCTACCTAGTATACCAATATTACCATCAGGTATATCAATGCTAACATCTTTTAGAATGTATTTTAAACCTTTTTTTGTATGAAAATATTTTGTAACATTATTTAAATGTATCATTGAGAAATAATCCTTTTTTCAAGTCTTATGTATAGCCATAAACCAATAAATATAGGTATAATAGTCCAATATATAACATATGTATAATCAACTAAATTATCATTTAGACCATTAAGATAGAAACTATGTATCATTTCCATAAAGTGTACAAGAGGGTTATATAATAATATATCTTGTGCAGCTTGAGGCATAGTACTCATAGGGAAAAAAACAGCAGAAAATATTAAAAGAATAAATGACATGATTCCTATAAATTTTCCTATACTCATATAAAAAAAGTTACCAATACCTGCAACTAGACCTATACCAAATGAAAAAATAATTAACCAAATAATTGATAAACATACAGATAGTATATTTTTGGGAATATAGTTGTCAACATCAAATAAAAAACCTATGATTAAAAAAATAATAGCGATACACATAGTTAAAAATACTTCAACACAAACTCTAGCTATAATAGTATCTATTGGTTTTACTTGTTTGTAATTAAATAGTCCTCTATTTGCACTAAAAGCACCTAATGATTTACCTAGAATTTGTCTAAACATATTAAATGAAACAAATCCAGAAGCCATGAAAACAGCATAGCTATATAAGTCCATTGAAGTAGAACCACCATGTTCTTTTATTAAAATATGAATATAAATAAATACAAATACTTGTAGAAATGGTTCTAAAAATGTCCATAAAATACCAGATTTTCCACTACTCATTCTCATTTCTAGCTCTCTTAAGAAAAGAGCTTTAATAACAGCTAAAAATACAAAAGATGGTTTTCTTTTTTTGATCTTCATAATTTTATTTAAAAATCTCCATGTTTTCTATACCTTTTCCATAAAAACTACAGTTTATTTGGGTATTGTTAATAAGGTATCCTCTAAACTTTTCAAATAGTTCACGATCAGGTTTCATAGGATTTTCCCAAAAATAATCTATAGGTTTTTGATCACATAACCCATCTATATCATATATAGCATTACCCAATACTTTAACAGGAGAGTCATGGTATAAAGCTTGTAATCCAACTGTAGAGTTAATTGTGATAGTTCCTAGTGTATGAGAAAGTAATGTAGGTAAATGTAGGTCATGTACTACAATTATTTGATTTTCTATATTTAAGTTTTTAGATAACTGATAAATATATTTTGTATAATTTTTTCTACCTCTATCCATCGGATGATGTTTAAAAACTAAATATATGTCTTTATTAGGTTTGTTTAATGCGAATGAAGTAATAACTATTTTGATAAACTCTTCTATTGTATTAAAGTCAGAGTGTGTTTTAATCTGAAAATCGTTATATGTTTGTAACGGAACGAAAAAAAATTTTTTTTGTATAATATAGTCTTGTTTTTTATATTCTAACACTTTATATAAATACTTTCTATAAAAATTTCTTATACCATATCCAAATTCTTTAAGTGGATGTAAATCTCTGTGATGTATATAATGTGGGTATCTAAATTTTCCAAAATATGCAAATAAATAATATATACTAGCACTTAGTGCCATTTTAAAAAAACTTGGATTTGTAGGTAAATCATCTTGATGTTTATAGTCATTTTCTGATAAATTTTGATAAAAATATTTGTCTCTAGGGATTAAAGAAAAATTATTTACTCCCCATTTTTCAAGTGTAATATAATTTGGTCTGACATAGCCCTCTTCAAAAACATATGTTTCTATATTGAGCTGTTGAGCAACTTTTATTGCTATACTTTGATATACCCTGCAATCTCCCATCAAAAATACTTTATCTATATGATTTTGTATAAAAAATTTTTCAATAAATGACTCCCAGTTATCTATAGAATCTCTATATGGTATATAATGATCTTTATTGGCAAATATCCAGTCACCTGCATTAAATCCTATACGAAAAGTGGTTGCTCCATTTTTTCTAAATAATTTATCAAGATTACTAAAGAACATCCCCATAGGACCTTGTAGTAGTAGTATTTTTTTCCCACTTATGTTACCAATTTTGTTCAAAGATATACCTTTTTTAACTTTTTATAGTAAATTTCTTATCAATAGTTGTAACATCCTCAATATAACATTTCTCGTATCTATTGCAAATTTATATAGTCTGTTATTATATCTTTTTTTCATTATGTCTAAGTTAACAATTAGCTCCTCAATATCACAAAAATCATTACTAGATGGTGATATATATCTAGGATAGATTATATAAGTTGCTGCTATGAGTTCCAGTAGGCTAATTTTTTTATTTCTTCTTGTGCATATTTGTTTATCTATAGTTAGCCCCCATCCAGCATAAAATGGCATTCCATAAGTATAAACTTTCTTACCTCTAAGCAATGCCTCAAAACCACTTAAAGATGTTATTGTATGAAGCTCATCGCATATTTCTAGCAATGAAGGTAAAGATACATCATTGATAATTACACTTGCATACTTTAAGACTACCTGTTTGTTTATATGTCCTTTTCTGTTTCCAGCTTCTACATCAGGGTGAGGTTTATATATAATAAATGTATTATTCCGATTATTATAAACAGTTTTTAATAGTTCTAAATTACTCATACCGTTACCACCATATATGATAGAAGCATCATCTTCAACTTGACCTACAACTAAAACTATTTTTTTAGTTGTATTAAAATTTAGATTTTTATCTTGATGGATATTATATTTTGAAAATTTTTTTTCTACTAGATGATGTTGTAGTTCTTTTGCCCGTTTAAGTATTGATTCATTAAAATTATAATTTTTGATGATATATTCTAAATCACTCTCTGTTGATGGGTCAAAATATATACCTTTACTATCAACTACAAGAGAATATGCTTTTGTTAGATCACTTCCTAATGTAATAGAACGGATAAAGCCATCTTCTACACGATTGATAGTGATATGATTATTTTTACAGAATTTTTCTACTTCTTTATATGATTTTTTACCCCATATATATACTTTTGAATTTTTATCCAAGCCTTTTTTTATAGCATAGTTTAAATCTTTGCAAAAATAAATTTTATTTTCTTTAAGTGGTTTAAAAAATTTTTTTGTTTGTTTTCTTTTCCATAATGTGAAACCAAAAAAGTATAGTTTTCCATTATTTAGATTATATAAATTTCTATATTTATAAATTGTTGAGATAGTATCTATAATGTCACTTTGTTTATTTGTATAAGGATTAAAATATTTTGTATATAATATATAAGCACCAGCAAATAGCTCTTCTATAGTTAGTTTTCTAACTCTTCGTTTACAAATTATCTTATCGTGAGTTAATCCCCATCCGGCATAAAATGGCATTCCATAAGTATAAACTTCTTTATTTAAAAGTAAAGCTTCAAATCCCATTTGTGATGTTTGAGTATATATTTTATCAAATGCTTTAAGTAGAAGTATAGGGTTTATATCTTCTGATATAATGTTACAATATTGTTGTGCATATTGTATGTCTATATTTGATTCTTTTTTTCCACTGATTACATCAGGGTGTAGTTTAATATATACCTCACTATTTGGATTATTTTGTATTGCATCTTGTATCATAATTTTAGTATTGAATTTATGAGCCATTCCATATTTCAATGACATATCACCTTTGGTTTGTGCTATTATTAAGATTTTTTTATTTGAGTTTTTTAAAGATATAGGTAAATCTAATGTAGAATTATTGTATTTTGAAATTTTATATTTTGTTATAAGGTTGATGGCTTTTTGAGCTAATTGTATTTCATCTGAAGTAAATTTATGAAAATTTAATATATTTTCAAGTTTTGAAGGTACTGTAGCATCATAATATATACCTATGTCATCTTCTACTGTACTAAAGCTTTTACATTTATCTACTCCTAAACCTATAGAACGGATAAAACCATCTTCAAGTAATATATATTGTCTGTTGTATAACTTTGCAAGAAATACAGCAAGTTTCCCTGTTCTTTTTCTCCCCCATCCTTTAAATGGTCTGTTTTGTAATAAAGATATTGTATTATAAAAATAAAAATTGTTCATCTTAAACCTATTGTTTTATATATTTCTTCAAGTCTATGTTTCCAAGTATGATAAGAAAGAATATATTCGCTTGCTAACTTTAGTTTGTCTTGATTGATATTGGTTGACATTAAATTTAAAAGTAGTTCTTCTAATTCATATTGGTTTTGGACTACATATACATAATCTTTAAAAAGGTTATCAATTGCCAAAGAAGGATTAGTAATACATATTCTGCCACATGCTAATATTTCAATAAGTCTTCTTGAAAACATTGTTGGTGAATTTTCAATAGTATTTATATTAAAAGATATCATATAATTTTTATATATCTGAGCTGTTTTTATATAGCTTATTTTTTTCTTTTCTGTTAAGCATTTAAAGTTGGGGTAACCATAAATCTTAGAGTTTCTATCAGAGTTTCTGTTAAAAACATCTATATCTATATTGTTTTTACAGCAAGTTTGAAAAAACATATCTTGCCATTCTTTTCTCTTTGGATGTATATGTTTGCTATAGCTTCCTATAAAATTTGCTTTTTTATATTTATAGTCAAACTTACTAAAATTATGAATTTTGGGTTGTATAGCAAACATTAATGTATTTACAGGAACATCAGTAAATTCTTTATATTTACTTATGGCATTTTGATCAACAGTAAATATATAATCAAATAAAACAGCACTTTCTATAAATCTATCAAAATGGATACAGTCTTCTTTGTTCCAAAATATAGTAGGTATATTTAAAGATTTTGCATAATTTATTACATTTTTTAATTTAGTATTATTTCTTGTTGGAGTATCAGGATAAGAAGCTATTTTATATTTCCATTTGTTTTTATATCCATTCCAAGCAGATTCGACAAATAAAAAATCTGGTTTATAAAACTTAAATATATACCAATAATTTAAGGGTGTGATATTTAAAATCTCTATACCATCTTCAAGCATAAGACTATCCCTAGTTAAATCATCTGAGATTAATGCTATTTTCATGAAGCCCTTTATTTTTATATATTTTTTATTGGAAAAAAATAAGGGAACGGTATTATTCCCTTATTTAATAACAAACCAGTTATTATCTACAGATGATATATTAGCAGAAGATTTCTTAGTTCCGTCAGAGTTTAGAAAATAAATCATATTCTCACCATTATCTGTATTTCTAAATAAGATATCAGATATACCATCATTATTAAAATCACATGTATAAGCCATATCCCATTTGGTATCTACTTTATCTGTATATTTATAAGAATCTCTACTTCCGTCTGCTTTTTGAAAAAATATAAGATTTTTACCATTATTTGGATTTCTATATATAATATCAGATATTTTATCCATATTTATATCAGATATGCCTATTACTTTCCAATCATTTGAAATTTTTGTAGTATAGGCAGTAGAGTTTAATTCACCTTGTTGATTCATAAAGTATATTAAATTTTTACCATTATCTTTATTTCTAAATAAGATATCATCTATATTGTCACCATTTAAGTCACCTATACCGGCAACTTCCCAAGTAGAAGAAATTTTACGGATATATTGATATGATTTTCTATGTCCATCATAACCTATGAAATATATAAGGTTTTTACCGTTTTCTTCATTTCTAAATAGAATATCATTGATTCCGTCATTATCAAAGTTACCACTACCTATCATATGCCATTTGGAAGATAGTTTTGGTAAATATGTATAAGATTTTTGTGTTCCATTTATATCATTGAATGATATAAATATTTTTTTGTTATCTGTATTTCTATATACAATATCATTTATACCATCATTATCAAAATCTCCTAAACTGACTTCATTCCAACTATTATTAACTTTTTTGGTATTTATAAAAGTGTCTTGATTTTGACTATTTCCTATTGATAAAACTTTAACTGTCCCATCTTCTTTATCTCTAAACCATATATCTGATATACTATCCCCATTTAAATCTTTTTGGGTATTTAGTTTCATAAATGAAATTCTTGAATTCCAACTATCTGCTACTGCTAAAATATGTGAAGATTTATTTATACCCATACCAAATGTAAAAGTAGTACTGTTGATTGAACCTGCAACATTAAACATTCTAAGCATTTTATTATCAGGATTATATTTAAACATCATAATACCATTGGATACAAATAGATTGTCATATTCATCTACTAAAACATCAATACAATCAATATTGGCTACAACTGAAATAAAAGTCCCATTGCTGTCAAACTTTTGAACACGATGATTCCCCCTATCTGCTACATAAATATTATCATGGCTATCTAGTGCTATACCATAAGGGGCTTTGAGTTCTCCATCACTATCACCTTTGCTACCAAATGATTTTATAAAGTTTCCATTACTATCAAATTCTTGGATACGATTATTGCGACTATCTGTTACATAAACATTATCATGGCTATCTAGTGCTATGCTATAAGGGTATTTAAATTCTCCATCACCACTACCATTAGTTCCCCATTCCAATATAAAATTTCCATTGCTATCAAATTTTTGAATACGATCATTGCCACTATCTGCTACATAAACATTGTCATTACTATCTATAGCCAAGCCAAGTTCTGGGTTATTAAACTCTCCACTATTACTTCCTGATTGCCCCCATTTAAGTATAAAATTTCCATTGCTGTCAAATTTTTGGATACGATTATTTCTATGGTCTAATGCAAAAATATTATTTTTGCTATCATATGTTACCTTTGATACCTGATTGAACTGTCCGTCTAGTGTACCATACGAACCTCTTAATACTTTCAATAGGTTACCATCTTGATCAAATATCTGTATATTTTGCTTAGGCATGTCGCAAACAACAATTTCATTATCGCTGTTTACTAAGATTCCAAAAGGCAATAAAAATTTACCATCTTCTTCTCCTTGATCTCCAAATTTAGAGATAAAATTACCGTCTAAATCAAAGATATCTATACGAGTATTGCCAGCATCAGCAATATATATTTTATCATTTTTTATATATAATTTTGCAGGAAGAGTCATCTCTCCTTCATCGCTACCTTTGCTGCCAAATGATTTTATAAAAACTCCATTACTGTCAAATTTTTGGATACGGTTATTGCCACTATCCGATACATATATATTATCATTATTATCTATATCTAAACCAAAAGGAGATTGGAATTCTCCAGTGTTTTCTCCTTTTTTACCCCATGACTTTATAAAATTAAAATTGCTATCAAATTTTTGGATACGATTATTGTTTGCTTCAAGTATATATATATTATCTTGTGAATCAAAAACTATATCAGCAATACCATCAAATTCACCTTCACCATCTCCCTTAGAACCTATAGATTTTACTAATTTACCATCAAAAGTATATTGTAATATAGTATTGTTTGCAGCATTTAAGATATAAAGATAATCATTATGGATGGTAAACCCAAATACCCATAGAAAATCTTGGGACATTCCAACTGAACCAAATTCATCAAGTAGATTACCATCTCTGTCCAAATGTTTAATAGCACCTATAACAGAAGTATAATATGTACCATCAGAAGCTTCTTCTATATTAGAAATATATGTCATAGCTGTATTTTTCTGATTGTTTGGAGTTAGAACCTTAAAAGGAGAAGAAGCTACAACATGCAATGTAAATATACCAATAAGTATATATAGTTTTATAAAAATTTTCATTTTTATCCTTTTTTGTATTAAAATTTTATATTCTAATTGTAATTAGAATAGATGTTGTTTTCACAAATAGTAGTTAATTTGCATAATATGTTTTTTTTGCATCTTGACTACGGGTTTAAAGACATAGTAAAACAGCATTATAGTTAAACAATATATTTAAAAAATGATAAAAATGAAAAGTTTATAGAAAACACTATATGATTATGAACTATATTGAGTGATGTGACTTACAAAGTAAACCTTATCACTCTTCTACTATAAATGCATTACTGTTTATCTCATCTTTGATGGTCTGAAGCTGTGCTTTGGCATCTGATTTGGTGGCAAATGAGCCTATGTGTACTTTGATAGGGGATGAGCCTACTAGTTTGTAGTTGTATCCTAACTCTTTGATACGCTCTAAGTATCTTTGTGGTGGAGTAGTGTTAAATGAGCCTGTTTGTATATAAAAGCTAGATGCCTCTTGCTCTTGGGCTGTTTCATTTTTGAGTATATCATCTACTACATTTAAAGAGTTGTTTGCTTTGTAGGTTACTAGCCATTTGATGATGTCATTTTGTAGTTTTGAAGCTCTGAAGTTTCCTCTTTTGGTATTGACAAGTATGACTACACTATAGAGTTTACCCTCTTTGGATTTGACATATCCTGAGATATTTTTGACTCTCTTTAGTGTACCTGTTTTCATCCATGCACGATTTTGTACTACACTTCCTCTAAAACGGCGTTTGATAGTACCATCTACTCCTGCTATAGAAAGTGTCTTTAGCCATCTTTTACCATACTGTTGATAAGCTTTTTTAAGCAGATTGTTCATACTGATAGCATCTAACTTGGAACTTCTTGATAGTCCACATCCATTGTCTATATGCAAAGCTGATGATACTTTTATGCCATTGGCTCTTAAGACCTTTTTGATAGCATCTCTACCTTTTTGTAAAGTAGCAGGAGCTCCATATATCTTAGCACCAAGGATTAGCATCAAGTGTCTTGCAAAAAGATTGTTTGATTTTTTGGCAGTGATAGATACTATCTTTTCAAGTGTTTTAGAGTAGTGTCTATATAAAAACTTACTGCCTTTTGGTACGCGAGAGAGTTTTAGTGATGCATCGGTTTTGATACCGTTTTCATTGAGTTTGGCTTTGAGTGCATAAAAAAAGCTCTTGTATGGTTTGGTAAGCACTTGGCATATATTTTTTTGAGGGCATCTTTTGGATAGTTTACCTCTCAACCACACTTGTGTAGTATCTTGAGAGTCATCTACTTTTATGGATGGCCAAGAGTATCTTCCTTTGCACGACTTGTTGACTAGTTTTAACTCATTGTGTATCACTATACTTTTATCTGGCAGTTTTGTATGGACTTTGTTTTTTCTAGCCTCCACACAAAGAGTTGATACCCTTTGGTTAAACATCATAGCATCTGGCATAGCATTGTATGGGCTGTATCTATGTTCATCAAAACCCGAATTGTTTTTGGAACTTACTTTGAAGTAGCTTCTATCTATGATGATATCACCTGTGATTTTGGTTATACCTTTGGCTTTGATAGCTGATACTATATCATCCAAATCACTACTTTTTAAAGTGGGATCTCCATAAGCTTTGATGATCAAGTCACCATTTAAAACACCATTTTGCAAACTGCCCTTGATATAAAAATCCGTTGGTATTTTATAATCAAAACCTAATTTACTAACTATTGAATATAAAGTAAGAAGTTTCATTACCGAAGCTGGTGTACGAGGTGTTGTAGGGTTGAGTGAGGCTACAACATTCCCATTTTGGATATCTTGTATATAGATACTGATATCATTTTTGGGGATGGTTGAATTGTGGATAAACTTCTCTACCGAAGATGGCAAAGCATAGATATATGCACCAAGAATTAACCATAAAACTAAAAATCTTTTCAACTTAGAACTCTATCTTTTCTTTTGAACTCTCTATCATAGATACGATGATAGTATATACATTGGCGATAACTGCACCTATAACCAAACCGATAGCTATAGATCTGTTGTCATAAAACTTCATAGCAAAAAATGCTGGTATTAGGTGCAAGTCAGCTACCAAAGATCCTGCTAAAAGTTCAGCTGAGAGTACATTTCTAACACCTATTTTGAGTATGGTTGAAATCATATTGACAGACCCTGCGATAAACAGAGCTACTAGTGAATCCTCATACAAAAACGATGCTGATGTAGTCAAAGACATCAATGCAAAAAATACATAAAACACTTTACCCCATTGCATATATAAAACCTCCAAGATTATAGATAATTTTACACTCCAACAAGTACAAAATTAGCTATAAGCCCAAGCTCGGTACTATACAGTACCTTGCTCATACATGGCTCTCATTTTTTCTTTTTCTTTTTCTCTTTTGAGTTTTTCAGCCTCTTTGTCTCTAAAATCTTTTACACTAAATCCAAGCCACATCAAGATAGGTGATGCTACAAAGATAGATGAGTATGTACCCACAACTACCCCAACAAGAAGTGTAAAGCTAAATCCACTGATAATCTCTCCTCCAAATAAGAAAAGAGTCAAAACAACAAAGAATGTAGTAAGAGATGTCAGTGTTGTTCTTGATAGTGTTTGAGTAACTGACTCGTTGATGATTTTATCTAGTTGATTTTCTTTGCTACCTTTGATACCCTCTCTGATACGGTCAAATACGATGATAGTATCATTGAGTGAATACCCAAGGATTGTCAAAAGTGCTGCTAGAGTATCTAGGTTGACCTCTATACCAAAGAGTACAACAGCACCCATAGCGATAGATACATCATGAATCAAAGCTAAGACAGATGCTACAGCAAATCTCCACTCAAATCTAAATGATACATATATCAAAATTCCAGCGATTGCCAAGATAAGAGACATAAGCCCTTTTTCTCTAAGTTCTGAACCTACTTTGGCTCCTACCATATCAACACGGCGAACTTCAAAATCTCCTGTACCTTTGAGTAATTCTCTCATACTATCACCCATATCTTTACCAAGAGATTTGGAGCTTGTTTTTGTACGGATGATTATCTCATTGTCATTACCAAAGTAAGTTACACTAGCACCTTCGTACTTCTTTTCTTTGGAGAGTGCTTCTCTGACTTTGTCTATAGGTGCTTTTTGGGTATAGTGAACTTGTACCAAAGTACCACCGGCAAAATCAAGCCCATAGTTAAACCCTTTGACAAATATCAAAGCCCAAGAGATTAAAACTAGTGATATAGATAATATACCAAACTTTTTACTCTGAGCCATCAACTCTATAGGTTTTTTATACTTGAAAACTTCCATTATTTAGCCCCTTTAGTGTTGATACCAAACCAAAAGTTTAGTCTGTTTTTGTCTATCTTTGGTAACAACCACTGGTATATACCGTGTGTTCCTACGATAGCTGTCAGCATAGATGCCAAGATACCTATACCCATAGTGATAGCAAAACCTTTGAGTGGTCCTGTACCATAAGCCCAAAGTACAACAGCAGCGATAAGTGTAGTCACATTGGCATCCAAGATAGCAGTAAAGGCTTTGTCATACCCTTCTTCTATAGACTTAGCTATAGATTTACCCTCGTGAAGTAACTCTCTTATCCTTTCGTTGATGATAACATTGGCATCAACTGCCATACCAACAGTTAGTACGATACCTGCCATACCAGGAAGTGTCAAAGTAGCTCCAAAGAGTGACATGATAGCTATGATCAGAAAAAGGTTACCTACTAGTGCCACATCAGCAACAACTCCTGCCATACCATAGTAAAGTACCATAAATCCTACAACTAGTATAAATCCAAGTGCTAGTGCTAGTGTACTAGCTTTGATATTGTCAGCCCCTAAGCTTGGTCCTACTGAGCGTTTCTCCATCACATACACAGGTGCTAGTAGGGCACCTGAACGAAGTGCGATAGCCAAATCGTGTGCTTCATTGATAGTGAAGTTTCCTGAGATTTGAACATGTCCACCACCTATCCTCTCACGGATAACTGGAGCTGAGTAAACTTTGTTATCAAGTACAACTGCCATCCTTTTGCCTACTGCTTTAGCTGTAAAGTCACCAAATATCTTAGCTCCTTGACCATTGAGTGCGAAGTTGATAACAGGCTGGTTGTTTTTGTCAAACCCTACTTTAGCATCTGTAAGCATAGAACCATCAAGTACAGGTATAGCACGAAGAAGATATTTTTCTTTTGGATTATATACATCTTCTAATATCACATCACCATATTTTTTGGCTTCAGCAGGAGAGATAGAGTAAACTCTAGCTGCTCTATCTTCATCTACAGCCATCAGTTGCAAGTGTGCCGCACGAGCGATAAGTGTACGGATGCGTTGTTCATCTGCTTGAGTTTTAATCCCTGGTACTTCTACTAGTATCTTGTCACTTCCTTGCTTGGCAACTGTAGGTTCAGCCAAACCAAACTCATTTAGTCTGTTACGGATAGTATCAACAGCTTGAGAGATAGCGTGTTTTTTTGTTTCAGCTATATCTTTAGGAGTAAGTGATAGTTTAAACTTCAATCCATCATTGAAGATAGTAACACCCTCAATCTTTTTGAGCAACTCTTGTACTTTTGGCAAATCATCATTGTCAAGAAGCTCAAAACTCACACTATTGTCACCAACTTTTAGATCATCAAATATAATCTCAGCATCATCAAGAGTATATTTGACAGTCGCAGCTACAGATTTGAGGTGTGATTCGAGTGCTACATCTGTTTTGACGCCAAGAAGCATATGAAGTCCACCTTGCAAGTCAAGCCCTAGTGTTATCTTCTTGCCACTATCTGTCTGCATCAAAGATGGTATAGAAAATACCACCCCAAATATCAAAGCAAAGGCAAAAAGCACTACTCTAAAATTAAGCGTTTTCATCGCTACTGTCAACCTTTCTAGCTATGAAAGCTTTATCTAGCTTAACTATCACATCATCATTTAGTTTAACTTTCAAAAAGTCAACTTCAGGCTTGATCACAGTTACTATCAAACCACCATTTGTTATAATCTTATCACCTTTTTGTAGTCCATCAACCATCTCTTGATGAGCTTTTTGTTGCTTTTGTTGTGGACGAATGATAAGAAAATAAAAAATCGCAAATAGTAAAATAAATGGTAAAAAAGTACCAATAACACTACCTTGTGGTTGCATTAGGAATC
>Ga0256843_1001883_pt1 | contig 15969 bp, 13 predicted proteins | sample AlvinellametaG_FD_191572 | JGI IMG/M metagenome (GOLD analysis project Ga0256843, IMG submission 191572) | Pompeii worm associated microbial communities from hydrothermal vent at the East Pacific Rise, Pacific Ocean - Alvinella | ecosystem: Host-associated > Annelida > Integument > Unclassified ... | reverse complement strand
TGTCAAGATAGAGGTTGTAATCAATCTGAAGTTGTATGTTTGGTAGAAATTCCTGCTAAATATAAAACTGTAACAAAAAGAGTTGTTGCTAAACCTGCTATGACTAAAAAAATCAAAACTCCACCTGTATATAAAACTGTACAAGTTCAAGAGTTAGTTCAACCTGCACAAACAAAAACTGTTCCAATTCCAGCTAAATATAAAACTGTAACACAGAAAAAGAAAATAGCTGATGGTAAATACTCTTGGTCCGATGCTAGTCGTAAAAATGCTCCAACAAGAACTACAAACCAATGTAATAAAATCTGTTTAACAGCAACTCCTGCACAGTATAATAAAGTTGCAAAACAAGTTGTTGCAAAACCTGCTATGACTAAAAAAGTAACAACTCCAGCTAAATATACAACTATAAAAGTTAAAAAACTTATTCAACCTGCTACAACAAGAAAAATTCCTGTTCCTGCACAATATAAAACTGTAACTAAAAAGAAAAAAATTGCAGAAGGTTATGCTAAATGGGTTCCTATTGTTTGTCAATCAAGTATCAATACTACTATGATTAGTCAAGTTCAAAGAGCTTTAAAAGAGAAAGGATTCTACAAAGGACCAATCGATGGTATTTGGGGTACTGAATCTAAAGCAGCAACTAGAGCTTACCAAAGAGCTAATGGTTTACCAGTAGCTGGTCTATCTATGGCTACTATGCAATCTTTAGGTATTTATTAATCATTAATAAACTTCTAAAACAATTCAAGGAGAGAACTCACACTCTTCTTGAATTCTTCATTTATAATAATTTAATCCAAGAAAAACACTTTTACTTAAAAAATTGTACTTAAAAAGTTTAAACATAAATTATTTTTTCTAAAAATATTTTATATAATACTATTTTTTAGTATTATTTTTTGTTTTAAGCTAAGAATGAGGAAAATAGATTTATAATTCCTACATGCGTTAATTTTCTGCATATAAATACATAGGAGAATGTTATGACAATAAAAGATACACTTAGATTATCATTAGCAGTTGTTGCTGTAATGGCTACAGCAAATGCTACATCAATGGATGGAGATGATCTTCCACCAGCAAAACCAGGACAATGTTTTACTAAAGCTTTTTTCCCTGCTAAATATACTACTGTTACAGAAAAGGTATTAGTTAGTGAACCAAGCGAAAAAGTAGAAGTAATTCCTGCTAAATATGGTTGGGAAACTAAAAAAATAAAAATTAGTGATGGTACAGAAAGAGTAGTTACTGCTCCTCCTGCATATAAAACTGTTTATGAAAAAGTTTTAGTTAAACCTGCACAAAAAACATGGAGAACAAATCTTAGTCCAAATGCACCAGAAGCTTCTGATGCTTGTGTTCAATCAGCTGCTGCAGCGGGAATGGATATAAGTAGTGCCGCACCTGGTACTTGTTATTATGAGCACTATATTCCAGAAAAATATACTACAGTTACTCAAAAAGTTTTAGCTGCGGAACCTACAGAAAAAGTTATTGCTGTTCCTGCTAAATATAGAACTGTAACTAAAAAAATTCTAATCTCTGAAGGTACAGAAAAACTTGTTACAATACCAGCTCAATATAAAACTGTAAGACAAAAAGTTCAAATTGAACCTGCTAGAACAGAGTGGAAAAAAACAAAATGTCAAGATAGAGGTTGTAATCAATCTGAAGTTGTATGTTTGGTAGAAATTCCTGCTAAATATAAAACTGTAACAAAAAGAGTTGTTGCTAAACCTGCTATGACTAGAAAAATCAAAACTCCACCTGTATATAAAACTGTACAAGTTCAAGAGTTAGTTCAACCTGCGACAACAAGAACTGTTCCAATTCCAGCTAAATATAAAACTGTAACACAAAGAAAAAAAGTAGCTGATGGTAAATATACATGGAGTGATGCTAGTCGTAGAAATGCTCCAACAAGAACTACAAACCAATGTAATAAAATCTGTTTAACAGCAACTCCTGCACAGTATAATAAAGTTGCAAAACAAGTTGTTGCAAAACCTGCTATGACAAGAAAAGTAACAACTCCAGCTAAATATACAACTATAAGAGTTAAAAAACTTATTCAACCTGCTACAACAAGAAGAATTCCTGTTCCTGCACAATATAAAACTGTAACTAAAAAGAAAAAAATTGCAGAAGGTTATGCTAAATGGGTTCCTATTGTTTGTCAAACAAGTATAAACAGTACTATGATTAATCAAGTTCAAAGAGCTTTAAAAGAGAAAGGATTCTACAAAGGACCAATTGATGGTGTATGGGGTTCTGAATCTAAAGCTGCTATGAGAGCTTTCCAAAGAGCTAATGGTTTACCAGTAGCTGGTCTATCTATGGCTAGTATGGAAGCTTTAGGTGTATATTAATAGTTACTCTAACTATTAATTTTAGGAGAGGGTATTCTCTCTCCTTTTAAAATATAATTTCTCTTTTTTCAACTCATTTTAAACTTCAACTCAATATACTTGGCAAAATAATTTTATAGGCTAACTTATAGTCTAATATTAAAGGATGTAATAATGGCTCTTTATGATAGAGATTACAACAATACAATAGATGCAGGATATGCCCAAGGGGTAGAGAGTGCAAGTGTAGGATTTATGAAAAAAACCTATCAGCTTTTAGCTGCTAGTATGGTTGCTGCAGCAATAGGTGCATATGTAACAATGCCTTATGCTACAGCTGTTATGGAGTATAAATGGCTTATTTTTGGTGCCGAACTACTTATACTATTTTTTGGACTTGGTATGTCAAGAGGAAAACCTGGTATAAATCTTTTTATGCTTTTTGCATTTACATTTTTAACTGGAGTTTCACTTGTTCCTCTTCTTGCTCAACTAATTGGCATGGGTAATGGTGCTGTTATAGGAAATGCTTTTTTAATGACATCAGTTCTATTTGGTGCATTGAGTCTATTTGCTATTAACTCAAAAAGTGATTTTTCTAGTTGGGGTAAACCACTATTTATTACACTTATAGTAATAGTGATAGCTTCATTAGTGAACTACTTTTTTCTTCATAGCCCAATTATGCATATAGTAATTACAGCAGGGATACTACTTCTCTTTTCACTATTTACTATATATGATACTCAAAATATTGCCAATGGTGCATATGATTCAGAAGTTGATGCTGCCGTATCTCTATATTTAGACTTTCTAAATATGTTTACAGCAATACTTCAACTACTAGGTCTATTCCCAGGTGATGACTAATAGATAGAGGCTACTTTTTTGTAGCCTTTATAAATAAAACTTCAAATTCCAGATAATCTAATGGATAATCTCTTATAACTTTTTTTATCTCTTTATAACTTAACTGTTTTTTACCACCACTAACACCACTTTGTTTAATATATCTCAACATCTCATAAACAGAATCGAAATATAACTGATAGTTTATAAGTTCAAATGAGGCATTATAATAATCAAGAATGGAATTTGTTATAGATTTTTTACTATATATAGGAGATTGCAATCTTCCTATTTGATGCAAGGTTTTAAAAGTATTTGATGTAAAAATAGCAAAATAGAATTGGTTGGATAGTTGACTAATCTCCTTTAGAGTCATATCTAAATCTTGACTCCACTGTAGTGCAGAAGAGGATATTACCATATCATAATCATAACTACTAATCTCTCTAAAACTTTTAATACTATTGAAATCAAAAAATATCTTTTGAATATTATCAGAGCTAGGATGCAAAAGCAACATAGCTTCTGAAAAGTCAGCTCCTGTAAATTTCTCAAAAGAGATATCATTTTCAATCAACTTTTTATATATAGCACCACTACCACACCCTATATCAAGAATATGTTTATACTCTCTATCCTCTATCATAGAGACTAGCTTTTGAGCTACTTGTGACTGTATAGTATTATGGCTTTCATAAAGGTTTGCAAACCTTGAAAATTCTTGAATTACATTCATATATTTGTATTTATCTCAATTTCAATCAATTTAGGGTATAATCGCCAAAATTATACCCAATTTGGGGTAATATCTCCAACGATTAAAGAGGAAACATGACATCAACCCTAATAGTTATTCAAGTTGTTTTAGCAATTGCTATTATTATTACAGTATTATTACAAAAAAGCTCAAGTATAGGTCTTGGTGCATATAGTGGAAGTAATGAATCTATGTTCGGAGCAAAAGGTCCTGCTAGTTTTTTGGCAAAAAGTACATTCGTTTTAGCACTTCTTTTTGTTGTTAACACATTGGCACTAGGTTATCTATACAATCAAGATAAAAACCAATCTGTTGTAGATAAAATATCAACTTCTACTGTAGTACCTACAACAGCTAAAGATTCAAATAAATCAAAATAACAGTAACAAATGGAGGCTTTTCCTCCATCTTCATTAACCTAAACACATTATCAAGCAAAACAAGGTAAAATTCCATAATTAAAATTATGAGGAAACTATAATGCTACAAGAAATTTATAATAATACATCTGAACATATGGACAAAAGTATTGAAGCTCTAAAAAGAGACTTCTCAACACTTAGAACAGGTAAAGTAACAACCAATATTATAGACCATATAAAAGTGGACTATTATGGTACACCAACTCCACTTAACCAAGTTGGTAATGTTATCGCTATGGATGCTACTACTATCTCTATTACACCTTGGGAAAAAAATATGTTAAGTGCTATTGAAAAAGCTATTCAAGAGGCAAATATTGGTGTAAATCCAAATAATGATGGTGATTTTATCAAACTATATTTTCCTGCAATGACAAGTGAACAGAGACAAGAGATTGTAAAACAGGCAAAAGGTATGTCTGAAAAAGCAAAAATAGCTATAAGAAATATCAGAAAAGATAGTAATCATCAAATAAAAGAGCTAGAAAAAGCAAAAGAGATAAGTGAAGATGAATCAAGAAGAGCACAAGATGAGATTCAAAAAATAACAGATGCTCATGTAGCTACCGTGGACTCTTTGTTATCCAATAAAGAAGCCGATATACTAAAGGTATAATATGGATGTAGAAGGAATATATAAAGAGGCTAATGCACTACTAGAGGGTCATTTTATACTCTCTAGTGGCAACCACTCTAATCGATATTTACAAAGTGCAAAAGTACTTGAAGAGCCAAAAAGAGCTGCTATTTTAGCAGATGCTTTAGCAGAGATGATAAAAAAAAGCGATATAGAGATTGATACTGTTTGTGCTCCTGCTTTAGGTGGGATATTGGCAGGTTATGAACTAGCTCGTGCTTTAGAGGTTCGTTCTATATTTGTAGAAAGAAAAGATGGCTCTATGGAACTTAGAAGAGGTTTTGAAGTATCAAAAGGAGAAAAAGTACTAATTTGTGAAGATATCATCACAACAGGTGGTTCTGCTATGGAAGCTGCTAAAATTATAAATGAGTTAGGTGCCGAAGTTGTAGCATTTGCTTCACTTGCAAATAGAGGTTTTTGTAAAAGAGAAGGAGTTGATATCACTCCAAAAAAAGAGTGTAAACTCCCTCAAGATATACCATTTTTTGCACTAGAAGATTTCACTTTTGAGATGTACACACCAGATGAGTGTCCAATGTGTAAAACAGGTAGTAAAGCTATTAAACCTGGAAGTCGTAGTTAAATTACACATTTAATTAACAATAATATGATATAGTTAATAAAAAAATTAAGGAAAACATATGAAAAAAAAGATATTTAAACCACTTATTGCATCATCTGTAGCTATTTTGATGTTAGCGGGATGTACAGCAACAAATATGAATGGTGGTAGTACAGATACCAATGGAGCTGGACTTAGCAAAGCTCAAACAGGTGCTATTGTTGGAGGTCTTTTAGGTGCTGTTATTGGTGGTGTTTCTGGTAAAAAAGATAGAAATAAAAGAATAGCTATAGGTGCAGCAGCAGGTGCAGCTGTTGGAGCTGGTGTTGGATATAGCCTAGATAGACAAGCCCAAGAGGTAGCACAAGTATTAGATACAAATGTTGATAATAGCCCAGCTGCTGAACAAGATGCTAACAAAGATTTAATAGTATCAAATACAGATAAATATGTAAAAATAATGTTCCGTGATGCAATGATGTTTCCTACAAACTCAGCAATACCAACTCCATCAGCACAAGAGAAAATAGATAGATTAACACCTGTTCTTCAAAAATATCCAAATACTATAATACAGGTTGTAGGTCATACTGATAATAGAGGTACATACGAATATAATTTAAAACTATCCGAAGCAAGAGCTAAATCAGTAGCAAATAGTATTAAAAGTAGTGGCATACAAAATCCTATATATGCTAGAGGATGTTCATTTTCAAAACCAATTGTTCCAAATACTGATAGTGTAAACTGGGCATTAAATAGAAGAGTAGAGGTTTATCTATATCCTAATCAAGAATCAGTTATTGACCCTTGTAGAAACTAAAAATTTATGTTGAGTTTATACATCTATAAACTCAACACTATCTTCTAATATATAAATTATCATACCTTTTGTATATTTTTTTGTTATTTCAAATATTATCTTTTTATAATATCTAACTTGTGAGAGATGCTTTTGATGGTATTTTTTTGAACTTTTGTAATCAATAACTAAATTACAGTCATCATAACTCAACAACAAATCTATCTGTTTTAACTCATTATCAAAACTAACTGATTGCTCTTGGGTAATAGTGGCACCCTCTAATAGTTTTTTGAACTTTTTATGAGAGATTAGTTCCAAAATTCTCTTTTTTATATCCTCAAACTGTTTTTGACTCAGCTCTAATCCATAACGATTTTGTGTAGCTATTAGTGCTTGGGCTAGACTCATAATAGAAAAAGATGACATCATCTCTAAAGTATAGTGCAAAGCAGTCCCAAATAATACAGCATCATAGTCTATCTCCTCTTCATCTTCACTTTTATCTATCTCTTGGGTTCCATAATAAGATAAAGAGATAGGCTCTATACTTTTCTTCTCTTTTTGGATATTGGAACTAGTAGTTAATGGTCTAAACTCTCCTATACTCATAACCCTCACTCCTATAGCATCAAATATAGAGTTTTTGGGTTTACGAACAACTATCATACTCTCAACAGCACGAGTCAAAGCCACATACAAGAGGTTCATCTTGTCTTTATAGGATAGCTCTTTTTGTTTATCAACTATAGATTTATACTCCTTATCAAAATGCTCTCTTTTGCTCATTTTGTAATATATCTCCCTAATATACAAAGAGTCATCATAGTCATAAAGCAGAGCCATTCTATCTGGTGCCATACCTTTTAATCTATCAACCACTATCACATGTTCAAACTCTAACCCTTTGGAACCATGAATTGTCATAATCATAACTCCATCTTTGGAGTGACTAGCCACATCTATATTAGATAGCCAAAACTCCTCTACAAAATCGGACAAACTAACAAATTCAGAAGCGAATTCCAAAAGCTTAAGTAGATTTAAGTCATCTTTGAAATATCCAAATTGAGTTATCAATCTATCTACTACTGCTATAGGTTGCATAAATGGATTAAACCAGCTGATATCTACCTGTTCTATATTTTTACCAACCTTTTGTAACATAGCTACAGCATCAATCTCATTACCATCTAATAGATACTCTACCATAGCAACAACAGAGGCTACTTTTGGGATAAATTTGAGTGAACTAGAGGTTTTGAGTCTAGTTTGGATACCTTTTTGATAACAAGCCTCTTGGATAGTGGCTCCATCTTTATTGGTTGAGACCAATATAGCTATATCTGATATATTAATCCCCATAGATAACATCCACTCCAGTTTAAAAACCGTCATCTCCACCAAATCTTCAGACTCTATAACCTCTACAAACCCCTCACTAGCTCCTGTGTGTGGTTTTTGAGGGAAATATCCTACCATCTTACCCTCAAACCATCTATTGACCTGCTCTACTACACTACGGCTACTACGATAATTTGTATCCATTTGAGCTATCTCTATACCATAACGCTCTGCTACTTTATCAAAAAGCTCCTCTACTCCTCCTCTAAAACGGTATAGAGACTGCTTGGTATCTCCTACATAAAAGAAACTTCTAAACTCATTTGACCCTGCAAATATCTCATCTATTAGTGGCTTAAGCAGTAAAAACTGCAGAGTTGAGGTGTCTTGAAACTCATCTAATAAGATATGACGAAAACGGCTATCTATTTTAAAATACAAAAACTCTTTGCTAATACTCTCATACAAAAGCCTATAGGTAAAGTAACTCAAATCATCAAAACTAAGAACTCCTAATCTCCTAGCTGTTGATATATTTGCATTTTTATAGTAATCAAATAGAGTAAAAAGATTATGCAAAACCACCTGCTCTTTTGCCCTCGCCCACTCTTTTAATAGAGATTTTAACTCCAAAAACAGCTCCTCTATTTTTGGATTTTTCTCTACATATTTTTTATAATTTCTATGTTCTAATAGAGATGATTTTTCAAATAAACTCTTTTTAAATAGAGATTTGACATCTATAGGCTCAAAATTTTTAATAGCCGTTTTGGATGCACCAGAGGATGAGACTATATGATACAACTCCTCTCTTAGTCTATCTATCTGCTCCTCTATTGATTGGATATCGATTAGTTTATAATCAGAGTTAGGCAAAAGTGGGTCTATTTTATAAAAGTTTTGCATCAAGTCAAATATCTTTAGAAATCGTCTATCTTCTATATTTATAGCCAAATTAACCAGTGAAGATAGTAGAGAATTTGCCTCAACCTCCTCTAAAAATAGCTCCTCTTTATACTTCTCATCTATCTCTTTGGTTGTAAAGTCGGGTTCTATATCTATATATAATGAAGCCGAACGCAATATAGAGGTAAAAAAACTATCTAGTGTAACTATAAAGTTAGAAGATGATAAAAATCTATCTAAAACTTCTGGTTGCTTATCCAAAAGCTCACTATGACTTAAGCCTGTTTGAGTAGATATTGCATCTAAAAATATCGGATTGCTAGATAGATTTATCAAAGAGTTTACTACTCTTTGTTTCATCTCTATTGCTGCTTTATTAGTAAAAGTAGCAGCTAAGATACTACTAGGTTCTTGGTCTAAAAAGAGCAAAGAGATATATCTAACACTTAGGGCAAAAGTTTTACCACTACCTGCACTAGCAGAGTATGCCAAATATGGTTTAAAAGATTTCGGGATATTGTTCATCTATTCTCTTTTTAATAATTATATCTTTTTTAAATAAAAACAAATTTTGAGAAAAAAGGTTACAACACTTTATAACTATAATTATGGTAAAATCTAAGGTTTTTATTAAAAGAGATAAAATATTTTATATGGAGTTAATCAATGGCAGAATATGGTGCTAGTAATATCAAAGTCCTCAAAGGTTTAGAGGCAGTTAGAAAAAGACCTGGAATGTATATTGGTGATACCTCAATAAAGGGTCTTCATCATCTAATCTATGAGGTTGTTGATAACTCTATAGATGAGGCGATGGCTGGTTTTTGTGATACTATCAAGGTGACATTAACTAAAAATGGTTCAGCTATTATTGAGGATAATGGACGAGGTATTCCAGTAGCCGAGCACCCTACAGAAAAAATCTCTGCTGCTACTGTTGTTATGACCGTACTTCATGCTGGTGGTAAATTTGACAAAGATACATATAAAGTCTCTGGAGGACTTCACGGTGTTGGAGTCTCTGTTGTAAATGCGTTATCAAAAGAGTTAAAATTAACTATCTATAGAGATGGTGCTATTCATGAGCAGAGTTTTAAAAAAGGTATCCCTGAAGGACCTCTTGTTGTTACTGGGAAAACAAGAAAAAAAGGTACCAAAATAGAGTTTTGGGCTGATGATAGTATCTTCACAGAGACTACCGAGTTTAAAAAAGAGATTTTGATGAAGAGGTTCAAAGAGTTAGCATATCTAAACCCAAAAATCAAAATAGACTTTAGAGATGAGCGAGATGGAACCAAAGAGTTATACCATTTTGAGGGTGGGATAAAACAGTTCGTAGAGGATATGAATACAAAAGAGCCTCTCTCTTCGGCACAATTTTTTCAAGGAAAAGCCGATGATATAGAGATAGATATCGCTTTGATGTACTGTAATGCAGATTCAGAGAAAGTATTATCATTTGTAAACAATATTAAAACAGCCGATGGTGGTACACACGAAGCAGGATTTAGAGCAGGTTTGACCCGTTCACTAGCTAGTTATATATCCAAAAATGCTAGTGCAAAAGAAAAAGGTGTCAAAATTACAGGAGAGGATTGTAAAGAGGGGCTAATAGCTATAGTATCAGTTAGAGTTCCAGAGCCACAATTTGAGGGTCAAACAAAAGGAAAACTAGGCTCAAGCTATGTTAGACCACTAGTACAAAAGTTTTTCTCTGAAAAATTTAATAAATACCTAGAGGAGAACCCACTAGAGGCAAAAGCTATTATGGCTCAGGTTCTATTAGCAGCTAGAGGAAGAGACGCAGCCAAAAGAGCCAAAGATTTAGTCAAACGAAAAGACTCTATGAGTGTAGGAACCTTACCAGGAAAACTAGCCGATTGTCAAAGCAAAGACCCCGAAATCTCGGAGATTTACCTAGTGGAAGGAGATAGTGCTGGTGGTTCGGCAAAACAAGGAAGAGATAGAGTTTTCCAAGCTATTTTACCTCTAAAAGGTAAGATTTTGAATGTTGAAAAAGCAAGACTAGAGAAGATACTCAAATCAGATGAGATAAAAAATATGATAACAGCTCTTGGGTGTGGAATTGGTGAGGAGTTTAATGAAGATAAACTTAGATACCACAAAGTAATCATTATGACCGATGCCGATGTGGATGGTAGCCATATCCAGACTCTGCTTATGACATTTTTCTTTAGATTTTTAAAACCTGTTATAGAAAAAGGTTATCTATATCTAGCACAACCACCTCTATATAGATACAAAAAAGGTAAAAATGAGATATACCTCAAAGATGATAAAGCACTTAATGATTTCTTGATAGAAAATGGTATCGGAGTACTAGAGTCTGAGACTATGGGTACAAAAGATTTAACAGAACTGTTTAAATTAGTAGCATACTATAAGATGACACTAAAAGAGCTAGAGAAGAGATTTGCACTACCAGAAGTAGTTAGATATATGATAGAAAACCCTGATATTATTTCAACTGATAATCAAACTCTAGCTATTACTTTAGAGAAATATATTAGTGAACTGGGCTACAATATTCTAAATAAAACAGTAAACGAAGAGAGAATACACTATTTTGTTCAAACCAATGATGGCTTGGAGGAGTTAATAATAGATGATAATCTATTTACAAATCCACACTACAATGAAGCTATCTATATGCACCAAAAGATAAAAGATAGAATTACAGATGAGTTCAAAGATAAAGATATATTGGAACTTCTAAATATGATAGAAGCTAATGCTAAAAAAGGTGCCTATATCCAGAGATATAAAGGTCTAGGGGAGATGAACCCAGAACAGCTTTGGGAGACTACTATGAACCCAGAAGATAGACGACTGCTTAGAGTTGTCATAGATGATGAAGAGAAAGCTAGTGATACATTTGTTCTGTTTATGGGTGACGAGGTTGAACCAAGACGAGCATATATCGAAACTCACGCAAAAGATGTAAAACATCTTGATGTATAAGGAAAATAGATGAAATATGGTGAAAAAGAGATAATAGAGTTTGATATAGATGCTAGTGAGAACTATTGGGATAATAATCATCCTAAAAACTACACTATAGATATAGAGTTACCTGAATTTATGTGTAAATGTCCTAGAAGTGGTTATCCTGATTTTGCAACTATAAAACTAAGCTATGCACCTGATAAAAAAGTGATAGAGTTAAAGGCACTAAAACTATATATCAATAGCTTTATGAACCGATATATATCACACGAAAACTCAGCCAATGAGATTTTTGATACACTATCTAAAAATCTAAAACCAAAATGGATTAAAATCGTAGCAGATTTTAACCCTAGAGGGAATGTTCATACTGTTATTACTATTGATAGTAGAGAAAATCAAGATTGATTTTTAATCAATCTTGATAAAGTATAAACTTAACCTGCTTCCTCTCTATAGCCAATCTGGCCATCTCATCAGCTAGTTCATTACCCTCAACTCCAGAGTGACCCTTTACATACTCTATGGTTACTCTATCTTTAAGTCCGTCATATAGTTCATGAGATAGTTTTATAATCTCTAGGTTTTTTATATCTCCACCCTTTTTTCTCCAACCATTGCGTTTCCAACTATAAGCCCATTTGGTTATGCAATCTTTGCTATATTTAGAGTCACTCTTTATAACTACTTTTGGATATTTAGAAGCTAATTTTAGTGATACATATAGAGCATTTAGTTCAGCACTATTATTAGTCCCTAAACTATCATACCCACCATATATTAGTGAAGGTTTATGTCCATCTTTATATATAACCACCCCACTTCCAGCCTCACCAGGGTTTCCACTACATGCACCATCACAATATATCTCTATAGTCTCCACCTATTTAGCCTTTTGAGCCATCTTGATATAGATATGTAGTATCTCTAATGATGCAGGAGTAACCCCAGAGATTTCAGAGGCATTAAATAGTGTTGGTGGATTTATTTTGGTTAGTTTTTCTACTATCTCATTACTAAGTCCTGATACTTTAGCAAAATCAAATCCTTTTGGTATTTTGACCTGAAGCATCTCTCTCATCTTATCCACTTGGGCTTGTTGCTTTTGGATATATCGGCTATATTTTGCCTCTATAATTATCTGCTCTATTACCTCATCACTATATTTCTCAAAACTTGGCACAATAGATAGTAGTTTCTCTTTTGTTATACTAGCACGAGCTAGTAGGTCTATTAGCTTTATCTTATCATTTATCTTCTCTTCGCCAATACTTTCTAAAAAGCTTATAAACTCTTTGGTTGGGGTTACAAAGTTACTCTTTAGATACTCTATAGCCTCTTTTATATCTGCCTCTTTTGCTTTTACTTTGGCTAGATACTCACTATCTAATAGTCCAAACTTCTCTCCATACTTATATAGTCTAATATCGGCATTATCCTCTCTAAGCAGAAGTCTATACTCTGAACGACTTGTAAACATTCTATATGGCTCTTTGGTTCCTTTGGTGACAAGGTCATCTATAAGCACCCCAATATAAGCCTCCTCTCTACCCAAGATAAAAGGCTCTTTGTTTTGGATACTTAGAGTTGCATTTATCCCTGCCATCATCCCTTGGGCTGCTGCCTCTTCATATCCTGTAGTTCCATTTATCTGTCCTGCACAGTATAGCCCTTTGATTTTTTTGGTCTCTAGGGTGTGTTTTAGCTCTGTTGGTTGTATAAAATCATACTCAATAGCATATCCATATCTAACTATCTCTGCTTTTTCTAACCCCTTGACTGAACGAAGCATATCTAGTTGCACATCAGTAGGCAGTGAGGTACTCATACCATTGATATAAAACTCATTTGCCTCTAGTGTTTGAGGTTCTACAAATATCTGATGTCTTGGTCTATCTCTAAAACGGTTAATCTTATCCTCTATACTAGGGCAGTATCTAGGTCCCATTCCCTCAATTTGCCCTGAAAATAGGGGTGCTCTATAGAAATTACTCTCTATAATCTCATGAGTTGTCTCATTGGTATATGTGACATAACAAGGTAGTTGAGTGGGATTGAAGCTCTCTTTATTGGTTCTAAATGAAAATGGTATAGCTTTTTCATTTCCACCTTGAGGTTCCATAACAGAAAAATCTATACTATCCCCTTTGAGTCTAGCACATGTACCTGTTTTTAGTCGCCCTATCTCTAATCCAAGCCCTTTTAGATACTCAGCTAACTCAATAGAGGCAAACTCCCCTTGTCTTCCTGCTTGTTGCTGTTTGTCTCCTATATGTATAATCCCATTTAAAAATGTACCAGAGGCTATAATCACTTTTGGGGCTTTATAGATATTACCAAGTTGTGTCTCAACCCCTTTTACCTCACCATCTTCTATAATCAAAGCTGTAGCAATCTCTTGTTTGGTATCTAGGTTTGGGGTATTTAGTATAATATCTCTCATATAGATACGATACCTATCCATATCTATTTGAGCCCTACTACCTCTAACAGCTGGTCCTTTTGATTGATTTAGGACTCTAAACTGTAAACCTGTAGCATCAGTTGCTAATCCCATCTCTCCACCCATAGCGTCGAGTTCTTTGACTAGATGACCTTTGGCAAGTCCTCCAATAGCAGGGTTACAACTAGATGCTCCGATTTGTTCTGCTAATATTGTTATCAGAAGGGTTTTTGCACCCATTCTAGCACTAACCAAACACGCCTCTATACCTGCGTGTCCACCACCTATTACTATAACTTCATAATTCATATATAAACTCTCTTTGATATCATTGGCGTAATTATATTATAAAATTGGTAGATTATGTTTATATAGATTTAAATATAAAGATTATCAATATTTTTTTTGTTCTCTTCCCAAATCTTCAAAAACTCCTCTCTACTATATATTTTAGCACCTAATCTTAATTTATAATCCATATATGATTGACCCAAATTCCAAAAACTAAAACCGTTCTCTTCTAAATATTTTGCTAGAAGTACCAATTGAGCTGTTCCATAGTTTTTATATCCCTTCTCTTTGCTACTAAATCCACTTAGACTAGTATATGTAGAGCCTATTATATATCCAATCTCTCCTGCTATGGCTTGATTATTTTCTCTAATAACTGCTGAGATGACTTTGAAATTGTTATCTACTTTTTGAGTTTTGTATAGAGTTTTTAGATATTTTGGAGTAAACCAACTATTTTTATGATATCTATTTATTCCTTTGAAAACTTCATCTAAATTACCAGAGATTTCTAGTTTTAAATCTCTTTTTTTGATAAGTCTTTTTACTTTTTTGCTAATATGTAGATTGTCAAAATGTAAAATAGCATAGTCATACTGTATCTCAGGAATTAATAGCTCTATCCCTCTATAGTTCTCTGTTACTGCTATAAATCCTGCCTTGGCTTGGGCTATATAATATTGGGGAGAAAAATCATCACTCCAGTAGTAATTTTTGAACATATTGGGATATATAATACTCTTTAGTTTTGAACTTGTTAACATATCAAAGGGCAGATAATCTATACTTGGTTCTATTTCGTTCATAGTCTGTATTTTACATGAAATTCTCTTATTTTAATTAGTGTTCAAAATATAATCATAAAAAAGATTAAAAAATATAGTATATCTAATATAATACTACTATGAGCAAACATAATATTAAAACAACAGGTTTTACTTTAGCCAAAGGTAAGCAGTTAAAGGGTGATGATTTTTTTGATGTTAAAACTATAGGCAATTTGACTATTGCTATAGTTTGTGATGGTGTAGGTAGTGCCGAAGAGGGTGCAGAAGCTGCAAAGAGGGTTACAAACTATCTTATGAACAACTTTAAAAATCGTCCTATATCATGGAGTATAGAAAAATCTATCAAAAAATTTATATCATCTATCAACTCTATTTTGTATGAAGAGTCGATGATAAACTATGATAGACCTGAGCTTGTAACCACCCTAGCTGTAGTGATGATTGAAGGCAATAGACTATATGGTGCCAATGTAGGAGATAGTAGAATATATCTTCAACGAAAAGGGATAATCAGTCAACTATCTCATGACCATGTGGTAGATGATGAGGGGTATAGTGGTGTATTGAGTCAAGCTATAGGTATAGATAAATCTGTAACTCCGTATTATTTTGAAAATATAGTAAACAAAGATGATAAAATCCTATTGTGTTCTGATGGGTTATATACTATTATGGATGATGATTTACTCTCAGAAAATATTCATCTAGGGGCTCATGCCATAGTCAAAAAAGCTAGTAAACAGATGAAAGATAATCTACCAGATGATACTACAGCGGTGGTAGTAGAGGTTTTGGGGATTAATCAAGTAGAAGAGTTAAAACAGCAAAATCTAATCATCCCTAC
>Ga0256843_1001882_pt1 | contig 15974 bp, 14 predicted proteins | sample AlvinellametaG_FD_191572 | JGI IMG/M metagenome (GOLD analysis project Ga0256843, IMG submission 191572) | Pompeii worm associated microbial communities from hydrothermal vent at the East Pacific Rise, Pacific Ocean - Alvinella | ecosystem: Host-associated > Annelida > Integument > Unclassified ... | reverse complement strand
TTACACTAATTAGTGAATGGGATTTATGATTTTTTAGGAAAAAACTTCACTATAGAATACCCATCATCACTATGTCTATCATCATTTTTAAAATGATATTCCTCAAAAAAATCATTTAATACCGTAGATAGATATTTTAGTCTATCTTCTACACTTATCTCAGGAAACTCATCTTTTAAAAACATATATAAATCTTTATCTTGATTTTTACATTTATTATGTAATTTTTCTATATTTTTTTCACTTAAATCTAACATTTATAAAACCTTATGGATTTTTTTTGGTGGAAGTGTGGGGAATCGAACCCCAGTCCGAAAGTAGAGCCACTTCTTGTGTTTCTACATGCTTAGTTTGTTGATTATACTTTTATAGCAGGTTCAACAAACAAAACCTTACTATAAAAGGAGCGAAAAAAGTCTCGATAATCCTTCTTCGCTCAAAAAGGATTATCCAGCCACTCTAAAATGAGGCTCAACCTAAGAGTGTTGTGGCACCACTCAAAGGGAGCCACCCTAAGTTAATTAAGCAACAGCTTTTGCTGTTGTTGGGTTATAATTTGTATTGTTTGCGTTTATTTTTAAAACGGATTGTTTTACAACAAATCCAAGTTGGCATGCTTCACAAGAGACTCTACTCCCGTCGAAGCCAAGTCACTCCCATATAATGCAAACAATAATATTAAAACAGAGCGAATTATATCAAACAAACCTTAAAAAGTCAATCTACACTTAAGTTATTTTTAAGAATAGAACAACTATTTATTTAAATAGGATTAATTTTATCTTTTTTATGTTATAATAAATATAAAAAAAGGTACATAAACATATGAAATATGATATTTTAGTAATAGGAAGTGGTATTGCTGGTATGATGGCTGCTATTGAAGCTAAAGAATTAGGAAGTAATGTAGCTATTGTAATGAAGAAATCTCCTATGGCAAATAACTCTTTTATGGCAAAAGGTGGTATAAATGCTGCACTTAATAATATGAATGATGGAGATTCAATAGAACAACATATTCAAGACACTTTAAAAGGTGGTATGGGACTTGCTGAGGAAGAAGCAGTTAGAATTTTTTGTGAGCAAGCTCCTCAAGTAGTGAGGGAATTACATAAAAAATTTAAAGTACCATTCAATACTCTAGAAAATGGAAAATTAGCTCAAAGACCATTTGGTGGAACTAAATTTAAAAGAACTGTATTTGCAGCTGATGCTACAGGTCCAGCTATTATGAAAGCTTTAAATAAAGCATTAAAAGATTTAAATATCACTACAATAAAAAACCATTTTGCATTAAATTTATTAATCAATGATAATAAAATAGCAGGTGTTAGTTTTGTAGATGAAAATGATAATCTAAAAATTATTCAAGCAAAATCTGTAATAGTTGCAACTGGTGGATTTGCCGGACTTTATAGAGGTAGAACAACAAATGTAAGTGATGCTACAGGTGATGGTATAGCTATGGGACTAAGAGCCGGTTTAGAAGCTATGGATATGGAATTTATTCAATACCATCCAACAGGTCTAGAAGGTACAAACTATTTAATAAGTGAGGCAGCTAGAGGGGAAGGTGGTAAACTTATAAATAGTGATGGGAAAGAATTTGTAGATGAACTAAACACTAGAGATTTTGTAACTCGTGCTATTGTAAAACAATTACAAAAAGGAAAAAAAGTATATTTAGATCTTACTAGTATAGATGAAGAAATAATAAATACAAAATTAATAAATCTAAAAAAAAGAGTTAAATCTTTAAAAGGAATAGATATAGCAAAAGAACCTATCCCTATTAATCCTCTAGCCCATTATACTATGGGAGGAATCAAAACAGACACATACGCATTCACTGAAATAGAAGGACTTTTTTATGTAGGTGAAGCTGGAAATAATGGTGTTAATGGTGCTAATAGATTAGGAGGTAATTCTCTTAGTGAAGGTGCAGTATTTGGTAAATTAGCCGGTTATCAAGCTGTAAAATATTCTCATAGAAATAATTTTACTGATATTAAAGATACAACAAAAGATGAGGAGTTTATAAATAACTTAAAAACTAAAACTATAGATGCTAAAAAAATAAAAGATGAAGTTGGAGAAATTTTATTTAATAAACTTGGTATTATAAGAAATGGATATGCAATTAAAAAAGCTTATTCAAAATTAGAAGAAATTGAAAATAATTTAGAAAGTGATATAGACTCTTCTTTACAAGAAAAAATAGAAGCTATAAATGCTATTCATATAGCAAAAGTATTAGCTAAATCAGCTCTTTATAGAGAAGAAAGTAGAGGTGCTCACTTTAGATTAGATTTTCCTGAAAGTGATTATTCTTTTACTCACCATACTATTCAAAAATTAGAGGAATAATTATCCTCTATGAGTTAATAGCTTCTTTTATATTTTTTGCAATAGAAGATATTTTTTTGATTTTATTTGAATAAGTATCATTTTCAAGTAAAACTTTAATAAAAGCACTACCAACAATAACTCCATCTACATTTTTTGCTTTTTCTTGTGCTGTTTGTTCATTTACTCCAAACCCAATATATAATGGAGTTGATGATACTTTTCTAATATTTCCAATAACTTCACTTAAATCCTCTTTTTTACCCATACCTGTAATTCCAGCATATGCAACCATATAAATAAATTCTTTACTATCTTTTAAAATAGTTTGTATTCTTTCAAAACTATCTGTTGGTGCTACAAAAGAAATCAAAGGATGCTTATCACTATAAATAGCTGTTTCTTCATATGGTAAATCAGGGATAATAAATCCTTTGATATTAGATTCTTTCGCTTTATTTACCATAAAATCATACCCTTTATGATAAAAACTATTAAAATATCCCATCCAATATGTATCTATTTTATCCCCTATTTCTTTACTTACTTCAAAAACATCATTTATTTTAAATCCATCTTGTAAAGCGATTAAATTTGCTTTTTCTATTACTGGACCATCAGCTACTGGATCACTAAAAGGAATACCAAGTTCTATTTTATCAACTCCATTTTCTTTTAATGCCAAAACAGCATCTATTGTAAAATTTTTATCTGGAAAAGCAGTAGTTAAATATGCTACAAGTTTTTTCATAAAAAAGCCTTTAAGTTTTTTTGAAAATTATACCATTTTTTGGTATTATATTGATATACTATAGTAATTATATATATTATAAAAATAATAATTTATTCAATTTAAAGGAACTATTTATGAAAGTTACAATATCAAAACTTCATGCTCATAAAAATAATAAAAAAATAACAATGATAACAGCATATGATGCTTTATTTGCAAAAATGTTTGATGAAATAGTAGATACTATTTTAGTAGGTGATAGCTTAAATATGAGCTTTTATGGAGAAAGTGATACACTTACTGCTACACTTGAACAAATGATTTATCATACAAAAGCTGTATGTAATGGTGCAAAAAATGCATACGTTATTGCTGATATGCCTTTTGGTACATATCAAACACCACTTGATGCATTAAAAAGTGCAACAAAAATATTCAAAGAAACAAAAGCAGATGCTGTAAAACTTGAAGGTGGTATAGAAAAAGCTGAAACAATAAAACTACTAACTGATAATGCAATAGCAGTAGTTGGACATATTGGGCTTATGCCTCAATTTTCAAGAAGCGAAGGTGGATATAAAGTAAAAGGAAAAGATGAAAACTCTCGCCAAAAGCTACTAAAAGATGCAAAAGCTATAGAAGAAGCAGGTGCTGTAATGCTAGTAGTTGAGGGAGTAAAAGAGGATGTAGCTAAAGAAATCACTGAATTAGTAAATATCCCTGTAATAGGTATCGGGGCTGGAAGATATACAGATGGTCAAGTACTTGTATGGAGTGATATGCTAGGATTTTTTGATGAATTCAAACCAAAATTTGTAAAAAGATATTTAAATGGTGCAGAAATTGTAAGAGATGCTGTACAAAATTATGTAGATGAAGTAGAAAAAGTAGCTTTTCCTACTGAAAAAGAGATATATTAAGTTTGGTGGAAGTGTGGGGAATCAAACTACACTCCCTATATTTCTTTCATCTTTAATTTATCTAAATAAAAAATCTTAGCTTTTACCTTCTTATCATAAAAATATTCAATAGCCTCTTTATATCTTTTTAACTGATTAATATAATTTCTTTCATCTTTTACTAAATGTGTTTTGTAATCTATGATGATAATCTCTTCATCTTTTTCTACCATTAAATCAATAATCCCTTTTTTTTCTTTATATATAAATGGATACTCTTTATATTTTGTACCTTTTGGTAATAACTTTTTACCATCTTGATAATTTTTCATCACTTCATTGATATCGCAAAATTCTCCATATTTATTATTTACAGCATCAATATTCTCACATTCAAACATATAATGAGTAGCTAATCCGAAATATATAGCTTTATAATCATTTACTTTATACTCTTCTTCCAATTCTTTATATTCTTGCTGTCCATAATCTTTTAAAGGTAAATTAAACTTATTAATTTTAGTTTTTTCTTCTTTTTCTTTTGTTACTACAAAATCCCCTATTTCATCTTTTTCTAAGTGAGTTACAAATTTAGATGATTTTGATTTTTTTATTATAAACAAAGAATTTATAGCTCTAGTAAAAGCTACATATTCAGCATTTCTATCATCTTCAAACTCTAATTGTTTTTCTTTTTCTTTTATTATTCTAAACTCTTCATCTACAATATCTCTATTTTTAAAATTTATTTTAATATTTTTTAATCTAACTCCATCATAATAAAAAATCATATCTGATGAAGTATTGTTTTTTCTTCCAAAAATATCCAAAACTATCACATTTTCAAATTCAAGACCTTTACTTTTGTGTACAGTAAGTACTTGAATTCCATTTAATTCTTTATTTGGAAGTTCTTCATCAAAATTATCAATATCTACTACAAAATCTATCAAAGTTTCATATTTAAAACTATATTCATAAAGTCTAAGAGTTGATTCATCAAAAAGATCAAATTTTTTCATAATATTTTTTATCATTTTCGATGGCTTTTCTATAGTAATATCAAAATCTTTCTCATCCCATTTTTTTTCAATTAAAGATAAAAAATTCAACTTATTTATCAAATTATTTTTATTATATAAATATTTCATAAGATTAATAATAGCTTTAGAAAAAGATTGGTTTATTACTTTTGCACGACTCGAAGTGATAGCTTCTTTTTGAAATTTTTCTTTTATAAAATCAGCTACTTTTAAAATATCATCATTTTTCCATACTAAAATAGCTATATCTTTATCTTCTACACCATTATCAAATAAAAATTTTAATTTTTCTTCTAAACCATTTAAAACTTCATCTTCTTCTATGATATTTACATATCCACCCTCTTTTTTAGCTATTTGTGCTTTAGGCATAATAGTTTTGAATTTTTTATTTACAAAATCAACTATATTTTTTTTAGAGCGATAATTGTATTCTAATTCTTTTATTTCTAATCCATAATCTTCAAATTTTTGTTTAACATAATAAAATAACTCTTTTTGTCCCCCTCTAAATCTATAAATAGATTGCTTAATATCCCCTACATAAAAAAAGCTTTTAAATGGCTCCACACCATATCCACTGGCTATCTCTTCTACAAGAGGTTCAAAAATCTCCCATTGAGTAATAGATGTATCTTGAAATTCATCTATTAAAATATGATCTATTTTAGAGTCTAATCTAAAATAAATAAATTCTTTTATATCCTCTACAAAATTTTCCTCTTTTAAAAGTGTATATACTAAATTTTCTATATCTTTAAAATCTAATTGATTATTTTCTTGTTTATAATAAAATTTTTGATTTTTATATTTTTGATATAAATTCATCAAAGAATTCAAAAATTCTGCTTCTCTATTCATAAATTCATATTTAAAATACTCTTTTATAGCAAAAAATTCATTATCAAACCAATCTTGATATACTTTTTTAAAATATGAATATTCTTTTAACGAATCTTTTTTAAACCATGTAGTATTTGGAATATCATCAAACTCTATATCTATAGCTTTTTTAGCTGATTTAGAAGCATTTGATTCTAAAATAAACTCTTTTAATCTATAAAAACTTTTTAATACTTTATCTTTTTCATTTGGATATTTTTTTAAATTTAATTTAGGTAATTCTTTATCTTTGTTATATAAATTTTCAAGCAAATCTTGCATATTATTTTGCATTTTTGCTTCTCTTTTAGCTATAGTTATTAAATTCTCAAACTCAATATCACTAAGTGTAGATAAAAACTCTCTTAAAACTATTTCTTTATCTTCACTTTTTATTTCAAAATCACTCTCAATCCCTACATACCAACTAAATTTTCTTAAAATTTTATTTATAAAGGCATCAATAGTCATAATATGAATATCACTCGTTAAAAACTTATATAAAATAGTATTTCTTTTATCTAATAAAATATCTTTATGAATACCAGTTTCATTTGCAATATTTTCTAACATCTCTTTTTCATCTGGTAATTCTCTTAAATATTTAATTATCCTCTCTTTCATCTCATTTGCAGCTTTATTTGTAAATGTTACTGCTAATATATCACTTGGATTTATCCCTTTAAAAAGTAAGCTTAAATATCTACTTGCTAAAGAAAATGTTTTCCCACTCCCTGCACTTGCACTTAATGCTAATAGTCTTTTCATTTTACCCCTTCCCCTTTTCTCATCATAAGCCACCAAATAGTAAATATAGGTACAACAAAATTAACTAAAGTAACTATAATCATAAGCTTTCCAAGCTGAGAATAATCAGCATGACTTACAACAACTCCATTTTGAACAACTTTTCTACTAACTACAAATATCTCATTTAAATATTTAGTAAGCAATCCTCCAGCTGTTAAGGCTAAATTCATCATACTAGCCATCAAAGCAAACCAAGTAGCTCTTTTACCTGCTGGTGCATAAATAGCTATCAAAGTAAGAAGCGGTATCATACTAAGCTGCCCAAAAGGAGATTCAACAGCTGTATCAACTAAAGCAATAGTCCTAGCACCAAAACCAAACATCTCTTCTGTCCAATGATGAAGACCATAATACATTCCAACGATAGGCAAACTAAGGATAGTTCCTACCACAGTAAGCATAATCAAAGTCCAACTAATAGGTTTTTTTGTAATCCAATCACTTAAAAACCACATACCTAAAATAGCTAAACCACTTCCAATCTGTGCTAAAGTACCAAAAAATGCTTTATCAAAATGTAAAATATCAATCTCCCACCAAGTAACTCCTGGCCCCACTCCAGGCATTGCACGATATACAAAAATAACAATAGTAGCTATTACAATTTTTCTTTTTGTTTCAGCATCTAAATCATCAATAACATCTTTTATCATATAACTAATTACTGCTAAACTCACAAAAAACACTATCTCTTGAGCATAAGGCATTTCAGAATATCCCATAAATACTACAAATACAGCAAATACTAATCCACCACATAAAATTTTACAATCAATTGCACTTGGTTTTGGTGTGTCAAGTTTTACAATGCTTACTCCAATTATTGATAATAAAGGGATAAATAAAGCTATCTTAAAAATAGTTTCATAACTGAAAATTTGAGCTAACCATCCACCTAAACCAGCTACTATAAAACCTGCTATACTAAGAGCTAATCTACCAAGTACTTGGACCATAGCAAGTTCTCGCTCAACTTCTTCTTTAGGTTGATTTCTATCTACAACCTCTGTACTCATAGCATCTGCTACTACATCTTGAAGAACAAATCCAATAACAGCTAAAAGTGATGCTAAAATATAAACTTGTTGTTGTGGTAAAAAATGGATCCAATCTTTATTTCCTACTAATCCTATCATCAAAATAGTACTAATAGTAATAAGTCCTGCTCCAATATATACATAAGCCCTTCTTTGTGAGCCTAAAATAGGAATACTATCTACTAATTGCCCAAATACCATTTTAATAGTCCATGGTATAGAAAGCCATACTCCTAATGTAACAAGCGCTGTAGCATCCAGATTTAGATGTTGTTTTACCCAAAAAGTTTCAGCAATTGAGCTAAATCCACTTGCTCCATAAGCAAAATAGACCATTAACAACGGTAAATATTTAAGTTTGAATGATTTGATAGGGTTTAAAAAAGCAGATTTTAAAGCTTCCATTACTTGCCTTTTTTAGGCAAATTATAGCATATATTCCCTAAAAAGGGAAAAAGAATTATTTAGAGTGTAAAGGTTTGATTCTATCGAATGGAGCTTCTACAACATGTTTTCTATCTACAATGTATGGAATTAATGCTGCAGCTCTTGCTCTTTTTACTGCATTTGATAATGCTTCTTGGTGTTTTTTACAAGTACCAGTAAGTCTTCTTGGCATAATTTTAAATCTTTCACTTACACCAAATTTTAAAGTATCTAAATCTTTATAATCAATATAATCAATTTTCATTTCACAGAATTTACATCTTTTTTTTCCGTATTTTTTTCTTTCGTTCATTTTATTTCCTTTTTTAGAATGGTATATCTTCTTCGTCTATATCTATTGACGGAATATTTTCGTTTGGATTTTGCATAGCTTGAGGCTGTGCTTGTGTTTGTGGTTGAGCTTGGTTATAACCTTGATTTTGATTATAACTTTGTTGTGGTTGTTGATAACTTGTATCGCCATATCCACTTGTTTGATTTTCTCTTCCACCTAAAAATTTTACTTGTTCAGCAATAATTTCATGCTTACTTCTTTTTTGTCCAGTTTGATCAGTCCATTGATTTAAAGATAGTCTTCCTTCTACTAAAACTTGACTACCTTTTTTTAAATACTGGTTTGCAGTTTCTGCTGCTCTACCAAATACTGTAATGTCAATAAACATAACTTCTTGTTTTTTTTCTTTTGTAACAGGGTCAGAATATACTCTATTTGTAGCAAGACCAAATTTAGCCACTGCTGTACCACTAGGAGTATATCTTAATTCTATATCTCTAGTTAAATTCCCTACTAAAATAACTTTATTATACATTATTTAACTTCGCTTACGAATTTTTCCCACTGTTTTTGTTCTTTTTTGTTTTCATATTTAACTGTAATAAATCTAATTACATCTTCATTAATTCTTAAATTTCTTTCAATTTCTTTAATTGCAGCACCTGGTGCTTTATAATAAACGATAGTGTAATATCCTCTTTTGTTTTTTTGTACTTCATACGCTAAATCTCTAGTTCCGATTTTGTCAGTAGCAGCAATTTCACCACCATTTGCAGTAATAACATTTTGAATATTTTCAATATGTTTTGCAGTCTCTTCATCTGTTAAAGTTGGTCTTAAAACGAATAAAGTTTCGTAATGTTTCATATTTCTTCCTTTTGGTTTTTTAGCCCTTACTTATCGTATTTTGATAAGAGCAAGGATTTTGGAACTGGAATTATATCATAATTAAAATAATTTTTCAACTTTTTTTAAAATCCCATATTTTTTAAACACATCTATTTCATTTTGATTAAATACTATATTATTATAGTATTCTTCTTCTAATTTACCTTCATCTAAAAGTTTAACCCATCTTCTATAATGTGGACCCATCTTAGCTTTTTTTTGTAATAAAATTTTTCTATTTTCAATATTTCTTTTGAATTGTTCAAAACTTCTAATAGGAAAATGAAAAACCTCAACATCATTAAATCTTTTTATTTTATCATAATGTTTAAAATAATCTTTTATATTTCCTAAATGTAATGCTTTATGATTTCCACCTCTTATCCAAATCAAACCTTTAGGACGAATAATAACCTTTGGAGAAATCTTAGTAAGAATCATAGAAATATTTTGTGTGCTTAATTGAGTGTCTTTTCTATAAAATACAGGATTTTCTACTCTATATTCACTATTTTCAAAACTATCTAATCCTTCATAAGTAATCATATTAAATCTATTTACTGTTAACACATATTTATCATTTGGTAATATTTTTTTTATATCTCCTCCAGTAGGTTTCCAAAATTCATCTGCATCATTTGGAATTAACCATTTTGGATTATATTTAGTTTTTGCTATATTTGATAATTTAGTCATCCATTTTGCTTGATTATAAACACCTTTTTCATCAATAATAGTTATTTCAAATTTTTTTGATAATTCTTCAAGTTTTTCTCTAGTACCATCTGTTGAATTATTATCCATTACTACAAAATTATCAATCCCTATACTAGAATGAAAATTTATATTTTTTTCTATTACATCTATTTCATTTTTTACTAAAATTGTCATTGTAACCATTTTTTGTCCTAATTTATTGTACTTTTTTTATAAGTTTTGGTGGTAACTCTAATTTATATTGCATATATCCTGCACTTCCATTTATATTAACACCATTTACATAATATGTTCCATTTTCATTTGGATTAATTATTTTATATCCCAAATCTCTTGTAAGCATTTTTGACACTAAATAATGATTATAAACTTTTTTATTTAATTTTTTATGATATTTATCACTATAATATAAAAATGGAACAAATGTATCTCCCCATACTAATTGTGAATGACCATATCTTCCTTGCTCTGATTTAAATCCAAGCATTTCTCCATGATCTGAAACAAAATATATCACATAATTATGAAAATTCTTTTTCATATAATTTATTACACTAGAAATAAAAAAATCATTATAATAAACTCCATTATAATAATCTCCTCTTTCTCCTAAAGAATTAAAAATTTGAAATTTTTTAGGAACATATTTATTATAAGGAGAATGCACTGCTTTTATATGCAATACAACAAATGTTTTTTTATTAAAATCTATTTTTTTTAATTCTTTTAATAATTCATCATCATATTCTCTTTTAAATTGCCATTCAAATTTTTTATGTTGAGCAAATTGCATAACTTTAGACATTAAACTCACATCGCTTTGCATACTCAGCCAATAAGTGTTATAGCCATTTTCATCAGCTAATTTCATAATATTTGTATTATTTTTCATTAATAAATCCATATTATATGGTTCTCTTTTATTATAAAAAAATGTAGTAACTGAACAAATAGTACGAACAGAAGAACTAATTGCTTTTTTATAAATAAAATTTTTATCATTTTTAGCTAATCTATCTAATCTTGGAGTATTATTAATATCCCATCCAAAAAGATGCATTCTTTTATAATTTAAACTCTCACCCATTATCATAATAACTATTGGTTTTCCTGAATCTACTTTTTTTACAATATAAGGTTTATAGTTTTTATGAATTGTTTGATCTGATTTCAAAAGTGCTAAATAAAGAGTATTCATTGTATTAAAATAAGAAAAATGTGTAAAGTTTGCTAAATATATATTTTCTTTTTTGTGAATAAAATATGGATAAATAATTAATGCTAATAAAAATAAAATAATAGCATTTTTATTATAAACTAATTTTAATTTAGACAATGATTTATATAATACAACTATAACAAATATCCAAGCAATAAATAAAAAGATTACACTATATAAAATATCTTCTAAAGAATAAAAAATATCCTTTACATCATCAAAATTTTTCAAAATTCCAACTTCATAAGGCATTAAATATGTATGGAAATAATCAAAATGAATGATACTAATTACAGCAAATAATGAAAATATAGCAATCATTATAATAGAAAATTTTTTAGGAGTAAAACTTAAGATAAACATTATTAATACAGTTGCAATAAACTCTCTTGAAAATCTATACCAAGTGAAAACATAAAAATCTTTAAAAAAGAAATTCATTATAAAGTCTGGTATGATTAAAATACTTGTTGCAATGAAGGCAAATACAAAATTATTTAAATATTTCATTTATTTTTCCTTTTTTATTTTAGATAAAGCTAATGATAAATTATACTCTATCCAACCATCACTACCATCTAATTTCACATTATTTATATAAAATTTACCATTTTCATTTGGATTAATTACTTTATATCCTAAATCTTTTACAAGCATTTTTGAAATTATATAGTGATTATAAACTTTTTTATTTAATTTTTTATGATATTTATCACTATAATATAAAAATGGGACAAAAGTATCTCCCCATACTAATTGAGAATGTCCATATCTTCCATCTTCTGATTTAAATCCAAGCATTTCAGCATGATCAGACGTAAAATATATTACAAAATTTTTATGATTATTTTTCATATAATTTATTACTTCACTAATAATATGATCTACATATAACACACTATCTATATAACTATAATATCTATATTTATGTTCATTTTCATAATTAAATTTCCATTTATAAAATTTTTTTGGAATATTTTCTTCATAAGGAGAATGATCAGCTCTTAGATGTAAAATTACAAATGTTTTTTTATTAAAATCTATTTTTTTTAAATCTTTTATTAAAGAATCATCATATTTAAGATGATAATCTTTTCTATCTTTAAAAACTTTTGCATAAATGGCTGTATCTTTTATACTTCCTTTACTATCATTTTGCATACTAAACCAATAAGTGTTATATCCATTTTGATTTGCTAGTTTTATAATATCATTTTGAGGAAACAACACTGTAGGTTCTCTTTTAATATGAAAAAAACTAGCTATTGATACTGGCGTATTTACTCCACTACTAATAGCTGGCTTATATATAAAATTTTTATCTTTTTTTAATAAATCAAGTTTTGGAGTATCATTTGCATCCCATCCAAATAAATGCATTCTTTTATAATTTAAACTTTCACCCATTATCATAATAACAATAGGCTTTTGTGTATCTGTCTTGATTATTTTATATTTTTTCACATTTATAATCTTCCTATGCTTGAATAAATTTAGTATATATAAATTAAAAGAAAATAAAGTATTCAAATAACTAAAATTAAAATTAGATGGCATATATGCTGATGTGTTATTTTTAATTAAAAGGGGTAAAATTAAAAATATAATAATTATAATCTTTAAAGCATATTTTGATTTTTTCATTACAAATTTATTTAAGAAATATATTATTATTAATGCTAATATAAAAAAAAACGAACTTAACCATATAACTTTAGAAACCATAGACAACGAATCTACTATATCTCCATATTGATTAAAAACTAATCCTATTTGATAAGATTCTAAATAAGTATTAAAATAAGAAAAATATATAATTTCTATTATACTTAATATAAAAAATAAGGCAACTACTACAATCTGCGATTTTTTAGGTATGAAAGAAATTATATAGCCTAATATAAAAGTAATAATAATTTGTTTGATTGAATGATTTAGTGTAAAAATATAATAATCATGCCAAAATAAATTCAAAACAACATCAGGTACTAACAATAAACAAGTAAAAACCATAGCAAATACAACATTATTTAAATATTTTTTCATATAATATCACTCCTATAAATTAAAAATACTTTCTTAATCTTTTTTCTATTTCTATAAAATGTCTTTTTGTAGGATTTTTCCAACTATCAGGAATTAAATATATTTTTAAATATTTCAAAAATTTATCTACTATTTCAAAATCAATCTTTTTATCCTCTTTTATTTTCTCTAAAAGGTTATTTTTATCAGATGGTATAGTAATTCCTTCTATTTTATAAAAAGCTTTTCCTAATACATATACTTTTTTATGAAAAAGTAAACTCTCTATTCCTACACTAGAATTTATCGTAACTACCGATTTAGAATTTTCTATTAAAGCTTGTGTATCAATTGTATTGGCAAATGTTAAATATTTACTCTTCTTTGCAATTTTGTGTAAATCACTATAATCATTTACTCTATCTGATGGATGTTCTTTAAATACAAAATTTATTTTTAATTTTTCAGAAATATCTTTTATTAAAAAAAACAATTCTCTCATATCTTTAAAATCACTAAAATAAATAATTTGAGAATCATACCCTACTTGAAAAGGTACAAAAATATAATCTTGAGGTAACTTAACATTTTCTAAAATCTGTTTGCCAACAAATTCTCTTTTTTCTAAATTTGTATCAAGCTTTATATCTAATTTTAAGTTTTTATAAAACTCAACATCTCTTGGCAATGAATTATAATAATTCACTCCTTTAAAATCCATTTGAGTTGTATTTGGTAAAAACCCATTTTCAAAATAAACTATTTTTTTATTATATTTTTTTGCTATTTTAACTGCTATATTTTGAGGATATTTTATTCCATTCCATATAGCTACTATTTTAGGATCATATTTTGTTATAAAATACTCATAATTACATTCAAAAAATGGAGTTATTAATTGAATATATTTAAAATAAACATAAGCTTTAAATGGAGAATACTTTAAATATATTTCTTTCTTTTTTTTAGACAAATCAATTTCTAAAACTTTTTTATAACAAAAATGAGTAGGTTTAACTACTTCTATTTTTAGATGTAAATTAGCTTTTAATTTATTAAAATAATTATATTGATGAGAATTTTGAGCAATAAATAAAACATCAATCATTTTATATCTCTTTAAATACTTCTTGTTTTATATTAGGTTCAAAATTTAAAATCCCTACCTGTTCTAAACAATTAGGATTATCTATTAACAAATTATTATAAAATTCATATTCTAATTTACCTTCTTGATAAATTTTTGCCCATCTTTTATAATGACTACCCATTTTAGCTCCTCTTTTTAAAAGTTCATATCGGTTTTTTATATTATTTTCAAATTGTTTATAATTTCTAATAGGATAATGATAAATATGTATATTATCTATCTCTTTCTTTTTCCAAAAAGCAATATGTTCTGCACTATGATTTCCAGAATTTGTCTTATAATATCCATAAGGATTTATAATTACCTTTCTTCCAAGTTTAGTTAAAAATAAATTAATTCCATCTTCTCTATTTAAAATTTGATTTTTAACTCTATATTCTGATTCTTTCCAATTATCTAAACCTTTATATAAAATCATATTACTTCTTTGAACGAATAAAATAGAACCATTAAAATTTAAATTCTCTTTCAAACCACTATTATTTTTAGGTAACCAAAATTCATCAGCATCACTATTAATAATCCAATCAGGTTTATATTTTTTTTTAGCTATTTTAGCCAGTTTCGTCATAAATTTGGATTGTTGATAATCACCTTTTTCATCAATTATAGTTATCTCATAATCTTTTTGCAATTCATTTAAAATATCTCTTGTATTGTCTGTAGAATTATTATCCATAATTACAAAATTATCTACCCCTATCTTTGAATGGAATGATATATTTTCCTTTATTATATCCTCTTCATTTTTAACTAAAATAACCATTGATAAACACATATTATTAATTTTTTGTTTATATAAAAAATAATCAATCATTAAAATTTCCTTTTTTTTTATTATTATACCTATAATTTAACAAAATAATATTTTAAATAATTTATAATATTCAACTTTTATTTATATTAAAATTTTCTATGTAATTGTATAAATAAAATGATAAAGCAAAACAACATATATGTTTGACTTCTATAAAACATAATATCAGATACAAATGAAAACACAAAAACAATTAATAAGCTATATTGTAAAGCAAATATATCTGTTTTTAACCTAGCTAAATTATAAAATAAATATAACATTAAAAGAAAAGCAAAAATTCCACCATCTACCCATAATTGTAAAAATTGATTATGTAAATGAATAGTATTTTTAAAACAATGAAATATTTTTTTATAATTTTTATCTCCATATTTTAAATATTCTTTTTTTGCTATTCCTGCCCCTGGTCCAAAAATAAAATTTCTAGGAGTAGAAAATAAAAAATTAAATCCTACAATATTCATTCCCACTCTTTGTCCCCAAGATGAACAATAATTTTGATTATTTATAACTGTTCTTATACTATTTTTTGATTGATTCATTCTTTTTTGAAATATTGGACTAAATTTATAAGCAATTCCCAGTACGATAAAAATAATCAAAAAACTACTTAATAACTTTTTATAACTATTTTTAAAATATAAAATAAAATAGATAAATAACCCTAAAATAACTGCTAATTGT
>Ga0256843_1001881_pt1 | contig 15980 bp, 18 predicted proteins | sample AlvinellametaG_FD_191572 | JGI IMG/M metagenome (GOLD analysis project Ga0256843, IMG submission 191572) | Pompeii worm associated microbial communities from hydrothermal vent at the East Pacific Rise, Pacific Ocean - Alvinella | ecosystem: Host-associated > Annelida > Integument > Unclassified ... | reverse complement strand
GACTTAAAAAGATTATAATCAGGTTTTATATTATTATTATTATTAAAGGATATATCATGGCAGTACCTGAAGATGTAGGGTGTAACAATGAAGTATGTGTAGATGCGCCAAAGTGTCAAAGAACCGTAATTTGGGAAAATGGGACAGCAAGAGAAGTGAAAAGTTTTGGAGGTACACCAGATAAAGGGTGTGGTAAATTTATCCCTCGTAAAGAGGAGAAGAAGTAGGAGACTACTTCTTTGGTTTTAGGGAGAATTTCCCTATCTCTTCTAAAAAAGTAGTTGCATACGAACCTTTTGGAAGGTAGAATGTAACGGTAAGATGTTGTTGCGTGGTGTCATAAGAGGTCTCTACCTCTTTTGGCCATATCCATGCGAAGCGTCTGTCTCCTTTGAGGGCATTGAGTTCTGTGTCATCAAAGGGTTCTTCTAAGTAGTAGGCGTCACTCTTAGCACGCTCTACATTATCTCCACATAACAATCCAGTAGGAGAGACTCTCTTCTTTTCAAAGTCATGGGCAGAAGATAGCATATCTTTTACAAAAGTCTGTTTCCCATGAGGGTAGGGCATAACGATATCCCCTAAAAAGAGTTTAAAGTATTGGGGCTGTTTGGCGAGTACCTCTACCAAGGCTTTTGGGTAGTTAAGTTTTTTTACTGCTACATTTAGAGGTGAAGTAGCAATAATGTTTGAGAGTTTTACCCGTGTACCTAGCCATTTATTGAAGAGGTAACTTTGGTAGGCTGAGACTAAGAGTTTCTCTTTGCTCCCTTTTAGTTTTTTACCACTTTGGGCTATCTCTTTACCTTGGAGGTAGCTTCTGCTGTCCTCTCCAAAGCGTTGGTAGCCATAGTAGTTTGGTATGCCTTTTGTTTGCATCATCTTTGCTGTAGTATTAAAAAATGTAGCATCTTTTTGGTCTATTTGGTGTAGTACAATCTTAAAACGATTTCCTTTGAGATGTCCTATTTTGATGGGGGCTTTGTGGTAGGTTCGCTCTACAATCTCTACCCGTTGGGTGGTTAAGTTTTTGTTGAGCTCTTTTTCTACTTTTTTAGGTAAAGAGATATATTGGATGGTAGTAGCACTCTTATCTTTTAGACCTGCGTAGCCGATGTCTCTCTCTTGTAATCCTGTAGCTTTGGCTAAAACCGTAATGAGTTTCCATGTACTCATATCGGTTTTTTTAATTTTTAAGATAAGGAAATTTCCTTTTCCTGTAAAAGGGTAGAGGGGTATCTCTTCTACAAAAAAGCGTTCAATAGTCTGTTTAAAGTTAAACTTTAAAGCAGTATGGGGGTAGGCGTAGTGTTTTATATGATTCATAAGAGGGATTATAGCAAAAAAATCCCCCTATCCACATTTACCAGGGGCACATTTCATGCCTCCACACTTTCCTTCTAGTTTACTTTTAATACTTCCAGATTGCATACTGTCTAACATCTTTTGTGTCTCTTTTGGATGCGCAATAAACTGATACCCTTTATAGAGAGTAAAGAGTCCATAGAAGATGACCATCATGGCTGCGAGTTTCATCATGGTACCACGCAGAGAGCCTTTTTGTAAAAACTTTGTAATGGTACCTAAAAAGAAGAGGGCAGGAATGGTAGCGAGCCCAAAAGTTGCCATGACAATGGCACCCCACAGAGGGTTAGCTGTACTTGCCGCAAAGATAGCAAACGAATAGACAAGCCCACAAGGGATAATACCATTGAGCATTCCTAAAAGAAAAAAGCTTTGTAGGGAGTGGCTACCAATAAGTTTTCTAAAGGTATCTTGGTACCACCCTTTTTTAGAGACAGACCACTCTGCTGAGTTTAAAAATTTGAGGTTTCCTACGAGTGAGAGCCCTGCTAAAATCATTAAAAAGCCTGTAAGTACAAAAAGAACCCCTTTTGTGGTAGGGGTAAAGGCGATGGCTCTTCCTAGCAGTCCAAACATTGCGCCTAAAATGGTATAGGTTGTTACCCGTCCAAAGTTGTATGCCAAGTGGGAGATGGTCTGTTTTTGCCATGAAGATTTTTGATCGATTTTGGTTGAACTATAGGCTACGACAATACCTCCACACATACCAATACAGTGTCCTACACTCCCTAAAAATGCAGTGGTTAAGATGATAATCAGGTCAATATTATTCATAGAAATCTCTTTTTTGTGATATAAATGTATCAAATAATAGTATTTTTTTGTTAAAATGGTGTTAATTGTAGCCACTAAAGGAAAAAAATGTTTAAAAAGCTTAAACGTAAAGTAAAGAAGATGTTTCGAGAGTTTTTGGTCTATCACAATAGCTCATTGGAGTTTCGTGCAAAAATTCTTACTTTGATGGTTGCTTCAAATGGAGAAATTTCGGAGTGTGAGCATAGAAAGCTTCAAAGCATTAGTAAGATTATCTACCATGACAATGAGGAGAGAGCCGCACTTCTTATTGATACTATCTATGAGTATCATTCTAAAATTACAACAAATAATGGATTGGATTTTGAGCATCTCATTCAGTTGGTTGCTAAAGAGGTAAAAACAGTAAAACGGTTTGCTTCAAAGATTGATTTAGGGCTTTTACAGCTCTTAAAAGAGTGTACAAAAGAGGAAGAAGAGAGACTTTTTCAAGAGCGTATTTTAGAGTTTTTAGAGAACTTAAAATCTAAACAAAAGGAGCTGTAGTGGCAAGTGGATGGGGATGTCAATATTTGGGTAAAAATGAGCAGAGCAATGAGTGGTGTTTAAAACTCAATAAAGTGTGTAACCCTGGAGATAAAGGGTGTATTATCTATGGGCAGGTAAGCTTTTCTACCCCCAATATCTCTGGGGAGCAGGAGCGAAAAGTAAAAGTAAGAAGTGATACACCTTTGAGAGATTAGAAACTATCGTTACGTTTTTCGCGAATACTTACTTTTCGACTCACTTCATCAATGGCAATGTCAAAGAGGTCTATCTCTTTAAGAAGGCTACTAAGTTTTTTGTACCCATAGTTAATGGGAGAGAATGAGGTAGAGTTACTAATATATTGTCCTACATCAGAGAGATTTGCCCAACCATACTCATCCATTGTATACTCCACAGCATTACGCAAGACATTGACCAACCAAACATCCTCTCTTAACGCCTGTTTTGTTTTACGTTTCTCATGTGAGGTGGTAGGCTCTTTTGTATGATCTTTTTCTAAACTTTGCTGCATCAATTTTTCTGTAAAGATAAATTGTGAACACGCTGCCATAAAAGGTTTTGGAGTTTTCTTCTCTCCAAAGCCAAAGACTTTAATCCCTTCTGCTTGTACACGCATCACTACTGGTGTAAAGTCTGAGTCACTTGTCGCAAAGGCAAAGGCATCAATCTGTTTAGTATGAAGCAGATCAATCGCATCAATGGTCATAAGAATATCGGTAGCATTCTTGTTTTTGGAGTAGTCAAACTGCTGAATGGGTTTAATGGCAAAAGCAAGGAGTTTCTCCTCCCAATTTTTTAGGTTCTCTTTTGTCCAGTTACCATACGCCTGACGGATATGGACAACCCCATAACTACTGAGCTCATGGATAATCCCTTCAATGGCTTTATGGGAGATGTTGTCACAATCAATAAAGAGTGCTATTTTTGCTTCATTTTTTAGTACCATTAGTTCTCTTTTGGCGCATAGTAGCTGAGGGTGCTTCTACCAAATTTTTTCTTTTTGACCTTCTCTAATAGCCCAATATTCTCAGGCATATCAAGGTTACTCATGTGCTCGACAATCACTTTCTCACACACCTCTGGTTCAATTTGCTCTATGAGTGCCAAGGTTTTGTCATAGACATCATCCATACCATCTCTAGTTGAGAAAGGAGGATCAAAGTAGAAGTAACTCTTCTCCTTACTCTGTTTAAGAATGCTATAGACCATAGAAAACTTCTCAAAACTATCTCCAAAAAAGAGATGGGTATGAAGAGGGTCAATCGCTTTGGCATTCTTCTCTAAACAGTAAAAAGCTGTTTTGTTATACTCTATAAAGTAACTCTCACTAGCTCCACGACTTAAAGCCTCCAGCCCAATAGAGCCAGAACCAGCAAAGACCTCTACAAAGTTTTTATCGTAGATATCGAACTGTAAGGTGTTAAAGAGGGACTCTTTTAAGATACCTTTTGAACTTCGTGTGGTAAAGATATCGGGTATCTCTATCTTTTTTCCTTTATGGCTACCTGCTGTGATGGTGGTTGTAAATATTTTAATTTTCTCTTTAATCTTTTTCATAAATGTATTTTACCTCAATCAGTCAAAATTGACAATAGTACGTAGCGTATTGATGAGTTTTGCTCTCTCTTTGACATCTTTTCTCTCTTTTCCTGGCTCTGTTGAAGAGATAATGGTACGCCCAGTAATGAGTTTGCTGCCATCTTTTTTACGAATACCCCAATAGGTGTGCATAATCACAGGCTCGCCTTTGTACTCACCAAGGTAGAGGACAATATGACCAGGGACATAGAGCAAAGAGCGAAAGGGTTTGGCATTTTCATTGATAAACTTCTTTTTGTACCATTTTGGCCAATTTTTAATAGTGATTTGCGTACCATCTTTGGCTTGTTTGGAGGAGTTACGTTGTAAGAAGATACCAAAAGCCCCCAAGAAGTCTCGTGTGGTAGCAGAGCAGTCGCGACATCCATAGCCTCCACCCCAACCATAGGGTTCACCATAGAACTCTCTTGCCAATTTTGCTACATTCTCTTTGTTAAAGGCTAGAGGCTTTTTGGCTAAAAGGGTTGGCTTTTTAGGGGTGAGTCTCTTGAGTGCTGCCATTGCGTTGTCTTGACGTGTTGCGCAGAGGTAGGTGCCTTTTTTTTTGGCTAGAGGGAAGAGTGTCCCTATTTTTACCAAACTGACACTTTGGTGTTTCTCATTGTAAAGCCGTAGGTTATCTTGTGTGACCATGGCGTAGTTTCCATTTTTAAAGGCATGGATAAATGCTTTATCTACCAAAGCCAAATCGGAAACCTTAACCCAACCAAAAGCGTAAGAGGCTTGGACAAAAGCCCAACGATGGTCTTTGGAAAAGTGTGAAATATAAAGAGGTACATTCATATGTAGGGCAGAGTTTTGGTTGTAGTCAAATGGAAATCCCTCTCCTGTTTTTTTTGGGTCACGGTAAAAGGGTGTTTTTGTAGGAAGTGCTTTGACATTGGTACGTCTAATGGTAATGGCATGGTACCCTTTGGTGTCTATTTGTTTATATTGGGCATTGGCTATCCAGCGATTGTAAATAGAGGGGTAGATCTCTTTTCCATTGTTATGATAGATGGGTTTTCTAGTGATAAATCGTACTTCCCACCCAAGATCACTTTTAGGAATATCTAGATGGGTTAAAGACCAAGGTTTAAAATATTTTTGGTTAAATTCACTATCGAGTTGTTGTTGCTTTTTAGGAGAGAGAGGCTCTATTTGAGAAGCATAATAGGCTGGGTCTTGAGGTATGTTTCTCATATCGGCTACTTTTGATTTTGGCATTGTATCAATAGCTGAATGAGGACGAGAGGAGGGCTCTAAAGTGTAGTTAGCCATTAAGGCAAATGGGAGAAGAAGAGAGATGATAAATAGTTTTTGTAGTAACATCAAGAGACCCTTTTTTAGCTCTATTTTAGTGACTCTAAGTTAATAGATGATGTATCATCTCTAAATTGGTTAAAAATAAATCATTTTTTTACCGTAGTACTTAAAGAATATGTTACAATAATAACATTTAAGTTATATTTACAACTAGATAGGGAAGAAGATGTTTCAAAAATTACAAAAAACTCTTACCATTCTCTCCTTTGGAGGCGTGATGATTTATGCTCAACAGACACCTATATATAAGGTGGAGAGTGCAGTAGTCCGTTACCATATTGAAGGAGGAGGTACCTTTAGTAAAGAGTTAAACCTCTCTATTGAAGGAGAATCAACACTTCTCTTTCGTGAGTTTGGAAAAGAGCGTGTTATTCATGAAACGATTGATGAAGTGACACAAGGAAGATTACGCTATACACATCATATCAAAAGAGTAGAGAAGTCTACCCCTACCTCCTCGCAAAGTGTTGATTTTTTACAACATAAGATTGTAGAACATCCTCTTGTTAAGAGAGATTTGAGAGAAGGTTTGCTTAAGCAAGGTAGAGAGGTGATTGCCTCAAAGGAGTGTGATATCTGGGCAAGAGAGGGGATGAGAATTTGTCTCTATAAAGGGATTCCTTTACATATAGAGATAGATGCTTTAGGTATGTTTTATGAAAAAAAAGCATTTGAAGTAGATGAAAATAGTTCTATTCCTAACGACGCATTCATCCTCCCTTCTTTCCCTAAGCAACCCATAGCTCTCTTTAAACTTAGAACACTGACACCAAAAGAGAAGAGAAAAGAGCCCTTTGCTAAGAAGCTTCTACTCCTTACCAAGAAGATGGAAAATGTTTTTCAAAAAAGTAAGTTACCTGAGTCTGGAATTATTGCAAAGTATCGAAAAAAATGGCTAGCTTCACTAGGTGAAAGTATCTACCTTCAAGAGAAAAAGAGGTTGCCTCAACGATTGAAGAGGCTCAAAAAAGAGCGTCTCTGTTTTCAAGAAGCAACTACATGGGTAGAAGCTGACCGTTGTAACAGTGATATTTATGAGAGCTGGACTGTAGAAAAAAAAGAGAAACAACTAAAGCGTATGGAAGATGAGATTACGACACTAGAGGCACGGATGCCTTGTATTCGCAGTGCGAAAGATATTTTTGACCTCTCTGAGTGTATGCGATAATGCGTTTTTACCGTGTTTATGTTGAACTTACCAATGCGTGTGGTTTAAAGTGTAGTTTCTGCCCTAGCCAAACACTTCCTACCCAAAGTATGGAGTTGGATTTTTTTGAATCTACTATCGCACAAATAGCCCCCTATACCAAAGAGGTGGCATGTCATGTTATGGGTGACCCTCTTACACTCTCTTCACTCTCGGACTATCTTGATATTCTTTCTAAGTATAAGCTCAAAGCGTTGCTTACAACAAGTGGTTACTTTTTGAAAAAACAGACGTATGAGACACTCTTTCATCCAGCAGTCAAACAGATAAATATCTCACTCAATAGTTTCAATAAAAATACAACAGCCCTAACCCTCACACAATACCTTCAGCCTATTGAAGCCCTCTTGGAAGAGCAGTTAAGAAGAGGCTCACCACTTTTTATCAATCTTAGGCTATGGAATATTGATGAAGCGATGAGTGAACGGAACTTTAATGAAGCTATCTTTCAAGCCTTTTCGCCTCTTTGTGATACTCCTCTGTCTTATGAGAGATTTTTGAAGAACCCAGTAAAGTCTCTTCGTCTTGCCTCTAAGATTTTATTGCACTTTGACCACTACTTTGAGTGGCCCTCTTTGAACAACAACGTCTATGGTGATGGTACTTGTCAAGGGCTACAATCGCATATTGGTATTTTAGCTGATGGTAGTGTAGTCCCTTGTTGTTTAGATGGAGAGGGGGTTATGCGTTTGGGTAACCTACATGAACTTTCGTTAAAAGAGATACTCCAGCTCCCTCGTACAAGAGCCATCATTGAGGGGTTTTTAGAGGGGAAAGCTGTAGAGGAACTTTGCCAAAAATGTAGTTATAAGTCACGCTTTAACCAAGAGGAGAGAGGGTGCCTCTAAAAGAGGCTATACTCCTCTTTTATGGTATGTAAAATGCTTCTATCGGCATTGTAGATAAAGGCGTAGTTGAAGTGAATACTCTTTAAAATTTCACGTACTTCCTCTTCACTCTTAAACCAATGAGGGTGGTCAATACCTGGTACTTTAGTTTTTGGAGGGGTAAGAACAATACTCTTTACCCACATATTGCTACGCATCACATACTCTCTAGCTTTGGCAATATCTAAAAGATTATTGGTAAAGATAGCCACTCTATCTGAGTTACTTGGACGGGTACTTTGTAGCTTCATATCAATAAAGACCGGTGTAAAGAGTTTGGTATATTTAATACGCTCCAAGTCATACGGCAGGTCATGGGTATTACAAAAGTGAATTACACGTAAAAGGTACTCTAGATGAAAAGGGATGAGGTCTTTCTCTTGATAGACAAACCCTCCAACCCTAAAGGTGGTTCTAAAGAGTGTATCGGAGACAGCATAGCCATCTACCTCTTTCTCTAAGCAAGATAGGTCTGGTTTAATAAGTTCCATAAGGGCTTTGTCACTTCCAACAAAGAGCGCATCATCAGAGTTGAGTATCTGTTCAAAGGCTTTACGCCAATCATTGGCAATAAAGGCAATATTGGTTTTATGGGTTAAAATCATCTTCAAGAAGGTCATCTCATGCTCTGAAAGGAGATAGAAAGTTGCCTCTTTTTTAATAATGACATAACGAATGAGTTTAAAGGCTGCTAGTTGTAGGTTGCTTACTTTAATCCAGGCAATCTCATTGTCCTTTTTGACAATCTCTTCATTGTCATAGACAATGGCATAGGCACCATTTTCAATGGCTTTGTCTATCTCCTCTTGGTTAGAAGAGAAGAAGAGATCCCCATGATCTACCTTTGAGGGGTAGACAGTCGCAGCTTCAATTGCTTGTACTTTGGGGGTATTGGTGAGTTGACCTTCTGTAAGGTTTAAAATATCTTCAATTTTCATTATTATCCTATTGGTGTTCCTGCCGTTTTTGGCTTTTCTGGACGAATCATACATAAGCCATCTTCATCTTTGGCTGCAAGAAGCATACCTTCACTTTTGAGTCCCATGAGCTTAGCAGGTTTTAAGTTGGCAACGACACACACTTGTGTGCCCATCATCGCTTCAGCACTGTACCACTCTTTAATCCCAGCAACAACTTGTCTTGGTTGCTCCTCTCCTACATCTACTTGAAGAAGGAGTAGTTTTTTACTCTTTGGTACCTCTTGGGCATCTACGACGGTACCTACCTTTAAAGAGGTTTGGAAGAATTGATCAATCCCAATAAGTGCTACACCTTCTGTCTCTGTTTTGCTTTTAGGTGCTTCTTTTTGCTGTTTTTTCTTCTCTGTCTCTTTTTTAGCTGGTTCTTCTTGTGCAAGAAGAGGGGCTTCAATACGAGGGAAGAGAGGATCAATTTTCTCTAGTACAAATGGCTCTAGCAGGGCTTTTTCTTTTACAAGTGACGTAAAACTCTCTTGCGCAATTTCAAAGTGTAGCGCGTTTGAGATTTTGGTACATACTTCAGGCATGACAGGGTAGAGCATGACTGAGACTTTGGCTAAAATAGCAGCAATAAGCCCATTGAGAGCCATCGCCTCCTCCTCTTTTCCCTCTTTCATAAGCGTCCATGGTTGATACTTGTCAATGGCACGGTTTGCCACAGTAAGAGGACGCCAAAGCTCCTCTAGGTAACGGTGGATTTGCATCTCAAAGAGTAGGGGCTCTAGCTTTTCAAGTGATGCCTCTACTTCATCTAGCTCAGCCTGATAGTAGGTAGCTACATGAGAAGAGTCAACTTTACCTTCAAAGTACTTTCCACTCATACCAATAAGACGGTTAAGCAGGTTTCCTAAGTCGTTTCCAAGGTCAGAGTTAATACGGTCAATCAGTGCTTTTTGAGAGAAGTCTCCATCGCCACCAAAAGGGACTTCACGAAGCATAAAGTAACGGAAATTGTCTAAACCATACGCATCTGCCACCTCTTTAGGGTTGACAACATTGCCTTTAGATTTACTCATCTTCTCTCCATCACGTGTCCACCAACCATGTGCCGCAATGTGTTTAGGAAGAGGCAGTCCAAGGCTCATTAAAAAGGCTGGCCAGTAGATGGCATGAAAACGTAAAATATCTTTCCCAATAAGATGTACACGCGCAGGCCAGTAGTCCATATTGGTATCATCATTTCCATACCCAAGTGCTGTAACGTAGTTCATAAGCGCATCAAGCCAAACATACATCACATGTTTAGGGTCATTCATCTCTTCAGGTAGTTTCACACCCCAATCAAAGCTGGTTCTCGTAATGGAGAGATCTTGTAAGCCACCCTCTACAAAACGAATGACCTCATTTTTTTTGCTTCTTGGTAAGATGCAGTCATCATGCTCCTTGTACCAAGCAAGAAGTTTATCTTCATACGCAGAGAGTTTAAAGAAGTATGACTCCTCCTCTACCACAGAGGTGCTTTTACCACACTCTGGACAAAATTCACCATCTACAAGTTGAATCTCTGGGAAGAAAGTTTCACAAGAGATACAGTAGTGCCCTTTGTAAGTATCTTTATAGATATCTCCATTTTTATGCATAGTAGAGAAGGCTTTTTGTACCCCTCTCATATGGTCCTCATCGGTAGTACGAATAAATTTATCGTAAGAGATACCAAAATCATCCCAGAGGTTTTTAAACGTAGCTGAAATTTCATCGGCATAAGCTTGCGTTGTTTTTCCTCTACTTTTGGCGGCTTCTTCTATCTTCTGTCCGTGTTCATCGGTTCCAGTAAGAAAGAAAGTCTCTAGTCCACTCATACGAGAGTAGCGAGCCAAAGTATCGGCAATAATAGTAGTGTAAGCATGCCCAATATGAGCAATATCATTTACATAATAAATAGGGGTGGTAATATACGCTTTTTTACAAGATGACATTAATGTAGTTCCTTAAACAGATGAGTTTTTGGTTTACTTTAGAAAGTAAATAGTGAGTGCTAGATTTTTTAGAGCATTCAATGGGTGTATTTTATCTAAATTCATCTACAAAGTAGGTTATGTGTAGGAAAAAGAGGAGGGTAATAATCTACTAATACTTTTCTTTTAGAATTAAGAAAAATAATATCAATAGTGATATTGATAATGAAAGTTGTATACTTATGTATTGTAGAGAAAATTATAGAGAATATAACACTGAAAAAGCACAGATTTGGAAGGCATTAAATGACGCACGCCTTGCTAGAAGAGAGCGAAAAAAAGAGGAGAAAGAATTTACTTTTAAATGCTATACTTTTAGAAATGAAAAGTACTATAAAATTCATGGGATGAAAGGGGACTACTATATTGAAGTAGATGCCTACCATGGATTAACACAGCAGCATCAAACCTTAACACTTTATGGCTACTCCTTTATGGGGATGAAGTCTTTAAAGTGTTATGTTAAAAAAGTACCCTATACTAAAGATAAGCTCTTAATCTCTCAGGCAACAACGCGAGACTATTTTAGGCTATATCGTTTGGAGTTAGAGGTATAATCATAAAGGAAATGTTATCTACTATCTCTATATCCTTCAGTGTTCAGATAAGACACTCTATACGGGTATTACCACCGATTTAGAGCGTCGTCTTAAGGAGCATAATCATTCTGAAAAAGGGGCGAAATATACACGCAACAGACGCCCTGTTACCTTAGTCTACCAAGAGTCCCACCCAGACAGAAGTAGTGCCTCTAAGCGTGAGTATTTTTTAAAAAAGAAGATGACAAGAGAAGAGAAACTTGCTCTTATTGGGTGAGGGAAGATGGAGGGGTTAAAACTCAAACCCTCCACCTTTTCCTTTGCTCATACTGTCGTAAACAGCTTTAACATAAGCATCGCGTAGTTCACACGCTAAAACTTTTTCACAAGAGAGACAGCTTTGTTGCTGGTGTTCTTGTTGGCAAAGAGCAAGTTTCTCTTTTTGCTCTTGTAGTGCCAATTGCCACTGGTCTAGCACCACATCAGACATTAGGCTTCTACTTTGTAAGCTTCTTTGAGTCTGTTAATCTCATAGTTTGAACCAAAGAAACATGGGCTTGTGTCGTGTGGGTGACTTGGGACAAGTTCCATGAGGCGTTTTCCCTCATGGTTAATCGCTTGTCCTCCAGCTTGTTCATACATAAAGGCAAAAGGGATAACCTCAAAGAGTTGTCTGAGTTTTCCATTGGGTACATCGCTGGTTGCTGGGTAGGAGAAGATACCTCCACCTTTGAGCATGATTTGGTGTAAATCAGGTACCATACCTCCAGAGTAACGTAGACGGTACCCTTCAGCAAAGAGAGAATCTACAAATGCTTTGTGGTAGGGTGCCCAGTTTTGTTGTGTAGCACCAGGTGCGTTGAGTTTACCTTTTTCATTGAGTGTTACTTCACCAATAAAGTGAAATGCTCCCTCTTTGGCACGGTAGTGTTTTGGTTTCTCTTTATGTGTAGCAATCATAAGCTCAATACGAGGTCCATAGACAACATAGGCTGAAGCGACAAGGTTTTGTGCTTGAAGCTCTCCCTCATAAATACCAAAAATTGTTCCTACTGAGAGATTTACATCAGCAAGGCTAGATCCATCTAATGGATCGTAACAGATGGTGTATTTCCCCTCTTTGTGAAGTGCTAATACCCCTTCTTTCTCTTCACTTACAAGGTCTTTGACCACAGAGACATTGGCAAAAGCCTCTTCAACAATAAGGTCTGATTTTACATCTAGTTTAAGTTGGTCTTCTCCTGAAGAGTTCTCTGTATTGGCGTACCCTAAATCTTCAGTTTTAATAGCATGGTCAATCTCAAAAGCGATGCTTTTAATGGTTTCAAAAATAGTTTCCATGGGGTGTTTTCCTTTTATATGGTTTGTGCATGGGTATGGATCCATGCGATAATTTCATCACAGTTATTTAAATCTAATACATCTAAGGTAGAGGGGAGCGTGTAGTTCTCCAAAGGAACACTCTTATCAATAGCGATAGCTTCACTACATGAGAGGTAGCTCTCATCAATACTCTCTCTAAAAATAGCAATACGAGGGAGCTCCCATGTCTTTAACCCCTCTACTAAAAGAATATCAAAGTCATTCACCATAGCAACAAGCTCTTCAAGCGTTTTTTCTCGTTGTGAGAAAAATGTGGTACGCGTAGGGGAGCTTACAACCACTTCAGCACCTGTCTTGGTAAATTTGTCACTATCTTTTCCTTCGGTGTCAAAAATAGCCTTGTCTTTGGGGTCATGTTTAATAATGGCTACTTTATAGCTCTCTAGTAGGCGTTTGGCAACCTTCTCTATGAGGGTGGTTTTTCCACTTCCTGAAGGACCAGTAAATGCTACGGCAACTCTTTTTTTCACGCTAAACCTTTTGTGATTTTTATAGAAAATGATTATACATCAAGTTTTATTGAAAGTATGTTAAAATAGTCAAATATACCAAGGAGTAAAGATGTTTCAAATTGTACCTCTTTTGCTAGCTAGCCTTCTCTTTACTGCTTGTAGTTCGCAAAAAGAGTCCCTCGATGTTCCAAAAGATTTTCAAGAAAATACGCAGCGTTATATCTATTTGAAACATAGTGAAGTAACTTGGCTTAAACCAAACCAAGAAGAACCTGTAGTAGCTACCTATCTTCAAGCGAAGAGCCAAAAGGAAAAAAGAGAGATTTTCATAGTCTCTGTGAGTAAAGCCGATGCGCTTAGCTTTCCTTATAAGATAATGTTAAATACAAAGAGTGCTCTAAAGATTATCTCTTATCAACCTGATGAGGCACTACTAAAGCGTATGCCTTTTGTAGAGGAGTGGCAGAGCTACTTTAGGGTAGAGTTTGCTTCTACAAAGGCTAAAAAGTTGGAGGTAGATGTGGTAGATGCAAATGGGTCGCATCACCTTATGGAGTTTGCGAAGGTGGCTAAGTACACTTTTGATGAAAAGCCTACACCCCTCTCTTTTTAGTCTCTAAAGCTATCGGTTTTTGAGGGGTTCGTAAGTATCTCTATGAGAGGAAGAAGTCGTGTAGAGACGCCCAATTTGTTCAGATAAATCACATAGTTGGTAAGTACCCTTTTCCCATACTCTCTTGCTTGGACATTTTTCATCTTCTCCATACTTAAATAGGGTTCAAAAAAACCTTCTCTAAAGTAGTGTTTGTTTTTGAGTAGACGTTTGGTAAACCCTATGCCTCCATTGTAGGCATAAGCAACAAAAAGAGGGTGGTAGAGGTAGGTGTTGAGATAGTTGAGGTGATAGTCAGCATACTCAATGGCTTTTTTAGGATTGAAGATATCATCATAGTCTATCTTCTCTCCTTTTTGTTTGGCTACATGGTCAATAAGAAATGGCATAAACTGTAACATACCTAAAGCAAATGAACGTGAGACAGAGGCAGGTACAAAACGGCTCTCTTGTCTAGCAATAGCGTAGATAAGTGCTTGTCTCTCTTTCGAAAAGTACTTCATTGTTTTACGGTAAGGCATGGGAAAGTAGGATTTTCGGTAGTTGCACGCTTTGGCTTTGAGATAGGTGTTCATCCCAATGGTTGCTTGCGATTCACAATCTTCAGCTAACGCTTCCAAATCGGCATTGGGATGCTTCATCTTAATCTTCATCTTTGCCCAGTAGATGGGGTCTGTCTCATCTACAAAGAAGAGTCTCTCTTTGCTTATTTTGGGTGTAATAATGGTACGAGGATAGGTACTGTTGGTGAAGTCTGCTGCTAGCAGGGTGTACATATTGATATGGTAGCTCTCTTTGAGTTGTGTAAGGTAACTTCCCTCTTGACTAATCAAGTAGAGCCAAAAAAGTGCCTTATCCTTCTCCCAACGTTGGGTGTAGTGTTTGAGGGCATCTTCAAAAAAGTGACGTGCTTGGGTTAAGTTTCTCTTCTCTACGGCAGCAATACCTTTTTGAAACAACCTATTGGCTTTGGCTTTTGATTGCCAACTTAGCTTCTGTTTGCTTGTGACACTGCTGCTACGCTCCTTGTAGGTAGGGGCGATGAGTCCAGTCTTCTTCTTGTAGGCAACACGTAATTTTTTGTTGGTATGGTTAACCTCCCTAATAATACTTTTTGCCTCAGCAACAGTGGTGGAAGGCTCATTGAGTAGACGCCAAATGTAGTAGTCTTTCTCAACACTTTTGGGCATGGCGTGTACCTCCCAATAGTTAAAATGCTTCGCCTCTAAAGAGGAGAGCATCAGCATAAGAAGGGTGAGGAGTTTTACAAGTTTTATCTTCATACAGCCTACTTACATAAAGAGAAGTGTACAAAAAAGATTTGGAATAAGTTGTAATGCGAAGATAATCACAATAGGTGAAAGGTCAATGCCTGAGATGACCAAAAATGGTAAATAGCGTCTTGATAACGCAAAGACAGGTTCCGTTACACGGTAGATAAACTGTACAGCTGGATTGTAAGGGTTGGGTTGAAAAAGCGTCATTAAAGAAGCAATAATAATAATCCAGACATAGATAGATACAGCAGTGTGTAGGGCAAAACATAGTAGTGAAATCATGATGAAATAACCTCCAGTAGGTAAGGGTTGATAAGAGGATAAATATCGCTCAACGCAGGTCCATGCTCTTCGCCTGTTAAAAGAAGGCGTAGAGGGGTTTTAATTTGGGCATCGGTAAGCCCACTCTTCTTTAAAAGCATCTTTTTAAATGCTTCAAAAGAGGCAATCATAGGTGCCTCTTCAATAATACTTTGAAGCATACGCATCTCTTTTTCATAGGGTTCTTTAAAGATTTTTGGCGCAAAGATAGGACGAATTTTTAGTGCCAACTCATTGATGGTAGATGCCTCATTGAGGTAGAGTTTAAGAAGTTTTCCTACATCAGCATCAGCAAAACCAAAAAGTGTAGAGAGCTGCTTGTCATCCATTCGTTTTAGGTGGGCTCTATTGATGTTTCGTAACGCTTCTAAGCTAAAGGGTGTAGTCTCATCACTTTTGAGTGCTCCTAAGCTAAACCACTTCACCACCTCTGGAAGTGTAAAAATCTCCTGAGGGGCTGTTTTAAGAGAGAGTAGAAGTAGGTAGTTAATAATAGCATCAGGGATAAACCCTTGCTCAAACAAACTTTTTACAAGATGAGAAGGGTTCTCTCTGCTCATAGCAGACTTTTTCTCATCTACAAGGGTAGCTACATAGAGCCTCTCTATGGGCACTTCATAGCCAAGTGCTTGTTGTATGGCACACTCTTGCTTGTTTTGTTGTTGTGCTCGTTGCTCTTGAATGAGGTAAGTAGTACCACTTAAAATATCATCACAGGCACTTGCTAAAAGAGGGGTAGGCGTACCATCTTCTTTTAGAAGCATAGGGGTATCTTCGGCTTTAAAACGTACCACA
>Ga0256843_1001880_pt1 | contig 15990 bp, 13 predicted proteins | sample AlvinellametaG_FD_191572 | JGI IMG/M metagenome (GOLD analysis project Ga0256843, IMG submission 191572) | Pompeii worm associated microbial communities from hydrothermal vent at the East Pacific Rise, Pacific Ocean - Alvinella | ecosystem: Host-associated > Annelida > Integument > Unclassified ... | reverse complement strand
CAGCTTCTGCTTCATAACTTAATACTATTCTATGACGAAAAACATCTTTAATAATACTTACAATATCTACAGGAGTTACATAATCTCTTCCTTCTATAAAAGCTACAGCTTTACTAGCTTTATATAGACTAATTCCACTTCTTGGACTACATCCAAACTCTATATATTTATGCTCTACTCTTGTAGCATTTACTAACTCTACTATATATTTAGTAAGTTCATCATCAATATGAATATTTTTTACTTCTTCTTGCATTTTGAAAATATCTTCTTTTGTAGCAATTTGATTTACTTTCTCAAAATCTTCATTTGCACTTCTTTTAATAATCTCAAATTCTTCATCTAATGTATTATAGCCTATTACACATTTAAGCATAAATCTATCTAACCCAGCTTCTGGAAGATTATAAGTACCTTCTTCTTCTACTGGATTTTGTGTAGCTAATACTAAAAATGGTTTGTCTAGTTTAAAGCTATCTTCAGCAATAGTTACTTGTCTTTCAGCCATAGCTTCAAGAAGAGCTGATTGTACTTTTGCTGGAGCTCTATTTATCTCATCTGCAAGTATTAAATTTGCAAAAATTGGACCTTTTTTTACACTAAATTCTCCACTTTTAATATCATATATTTCTGTACCAACAATATCTGTAGGAAGCAAATCTGGAGTGAATTGTATTCTTTTAAAATCTAAATTTAAAATTTGAGATAGTGTTTTAATAGTAAGTGTTTTAGCAAGTCCTGGTACACCTTCAAGTAAAATATGCCCATTTGTAAGTAAACCTATTAAAAGTGAATCAATCATTTTTTCTTGACCAACTATCACTTTTTTTAGTTCTTGTTTGATATCTTGTATCATTGAAAGACCTTTTTTTATTTTAATTATATAAAATTTTTATGAATTTGAAATTAAAAATTTTTCTTCAAACTCTTTTGCAGGAATTGGTGGAGAGTATAAATATCCTTGTATTGCATCACAACCATGAGAAAACACAAAATCTCTTTGCATTTGAGTCTCAACTCCTTCAGCAACTGCTTGAAGATGAAGTTGTTTTGCTAAAGATATAATAATAGAAGCAATTACCTTATCATCTTCATCATGTTCTAAATCTTTAATGAAAGTTCTATCAATTTTTAATTTATCGATAGGAAGTTTTTTCAAATATTCAAATGATGAATAACCAGTACCAAAATCATCTACACTTAAAGTAATATGAAAATCTTTTAATTCTTGTAATATTCTAATATTTTTTTCAGGATCTTTCATAATACCTTCTTCTGTAATTTCAAGTCCAAAATATTTAGGACTTACACCCACTTCTTCAAACATTTGTTTTAGTTTTTCTAAAACATGACCTTTTTCAAGTTGATATACAGTTAAATTACAAGAAATTACTCCAAATTCATACCCTTTATCAAGCCATTCTTTTGCTTGTTTTATAGCTGTTTTCATAACCCACAAATCAATCTCTTCGATAAATCCTATCTCTATAGCTAAAGGGATAAATTTAAATGGTGAAACAACACCAAGTTCTGGATGATCCCATCTAATAAGTGCTTCTAATCCTACAATTTTTTCATTTTTATCAATTTGTGGTTGATAATAAAGTTCAAATTGATTGTTTTCTAAAGCTCTATAAATATCATTTTTAAGTTTTAATCTTAAATCGCTTTCTTTACTCATCTCATTTTCATAAAAAGTGATTCTATCTTTTCCTGCATTTTTTGATTTGTACATAGACATATCTGCATTTTTAATAAGAGTTTGCACATCTTCTCCATCATCTGGATAAATGCTAATTCCTATACTTGCACTTACTCTATTTTCTATATCATTAATAACTATAGGCTTTTTAATCTCTTTTAAAATAACCTCAGCAATATCTGATATTTTTTGCACATTTTTCACATCATCTAAAAGAATTAAAAACTCATCTCCTCCAAATCTTGCTACTATATCACTTTCTCTTACATGTTTTTTGATTCTATTTGCGACTTCTTTTAATACCTCATCACCAATTTCATGACCTAAAGAATCATTAATATCTTTAAATCCATCTAAATCTATAAACATAATAGCGAGTTTTGATTTGTGTCTATCAGCTCTTGCTTTAGATAAAGCAAATTCTGATATAAAAAACACTCTATTATAAAGACCTGTAAGTTGGTCATAAGTTGCTTTTTGAAATAAAATTTTATTTTCTTCTCTAAATAAATATAATGTATAAGCTACAAATAATAAAATAATTAAACTAATTCCTAAATTTAATAAAATATTAAATATTAATTTTTGTCTTGAATCTTTTATTATTTGTTGGTTATATTTATTCATCTTAATATCTAATGTATCTAAAAGATTTAATTTTTCTGTAATTGTTTTATACCAATAAACTGGTTCTATTCCAAAATCATCTTCTTTTTCTAAAGCTATTTTTTCCATTCTTTCTACTTCTGAAAAAATAGGATTTTCACTAATAAGATTATATTCTTTTCTAATAGTAGGTGTTGTCATAATTAATGCACTAGATAAATAACTTCTTTGTTCAGCTAATAAAGTAACAAATTTGATATATAAATCTTTATGCCATTCACCAAAAGAAAAAGTCCCAGAAAGTATAGCTCTTTCTATCCCCATTCTTTCTTTTGATTTTTCAAAATTATCATAAGCTAAAAGACCTTTTACCAATTTATCATTATTTGTAAGTATTATTAAGGTATCCATAATTGAAAGTAAATTTTTATTCATTTGAGTATAAAATTTTAATTCATCTACAAGTGAAATTTTCAAATTCCAAACATCTTTTCTAATCATATTTAAATGATCAATATAAAGATTAATATTATTCAAATTATTTTTTATCTCTTTTATATCATGATGACATTCATGTAAAAATTTATGATATTTTTGAATCTCTTTATCTGTTGCTTGAATTTTTTGTTTATAAATAATAGTAAATTTTTGTCCTATACTCCCTATATATCCTGCAGCAGCTCCCCTTTCTTGCTGAGTTCTATGAAGTAAATTACTAATAATAGAAGCAAATTTATTATATTTTTCTAATTCATTTAAATTTTGATACTCTTTATAAAAAGTAATAGAATTTAATACTAATTGAAATATAATAATTATTATTAAAATAAAAGCACTAAATCTTAAAATTTTATTCAACTATTTATCCTTCTTGTAATGTAAACCTATCTTTACCAGAGTTTTTTGATATATACATATTCTTATCGGCATATTTCAGTAAAGTTTCTATATCTTCTCCATCATCAGGAAAAATACTTACTCCTATACTTGCACTAACATCAGCTATTTTATTATTTATAATAATTGGTTTTTTAATCTCTCTTAAAATATTTTGTAAAATTTGTTCCAATATTTTCATATCATCAACATCATTTATCATAATTAAAAACTCATCTCCTCCAAATCTTGCTATTATATCACTTTTTTTGACAATATGTTGAAGTCTATTTGCAACTTCTTTTAACACTTCATCACCTATTTTATGCCCTAATGTATCATTAACAGCTTTAAAACCATCTAAATCAATAAATATGACAGCGATTTTTTTATTATTTTTTTCTGCTTCAGATTTTAATACCTCAAATTTAGAAATAAAAAACATTCTAGTATAAACACCTGTTAAAGAATCATAAATAACCTTATCTATTAAAGTTTTATTTTCTTTATGTAATAAAGCTAAATTGTACAATACAAATAATATTACAATTAAGCTTAAACCTAAGTTAACTAATACTTTTAAAAACAGATTTTGTTTAATTTCATTAATAATATAGATATTTCTTTGATAATATTTTTTATCTAATAGTTTCATAATTTTTATTTTTTTTGTCATAATATTATAAGCATATTCAGAACTAATTCCAAAATTTGTTTGCTTATACATAGCAATTTTTTCAATTTTATGTACTTTATTAATAAATTTTTGTTGCATAACTTTATAATAAAAATCTCTAATATCATTATTAGCCATCATTAAAGCTTGAAATGAAAAAACTTGTTGTCTTGTTAAGATTTGAATATATTTAACATATAATTTTTGATTCCATTTATTATTTAAAAAAGTTACATATAAAATACTTCTTTCTAATCCTATACTCTCTTTTAATCTTTCAAATGCCAAATATCCCATTAATGCTTTTACAAGTTTTGTATCTGTAGCTTTTTTCACGAAAACATGTAAAACAGAAAGTAGTTTTTGATTTAATTTACTATAAAATTTTATTTCATTTAATATACTTTCTTTGTGAGATTTGATTTTTTCTCTTTCTACATCTAAAATTTTAAAAAATTCATTGATTTGAAGTAATTCTTTTTTAAAACCAGTAAAATTTAGATTATTATTTTTTAAGTATTTATTAAAAAGTTTAATAGCTTTATTTGTATTTTGAATATCAACATTATACATCTGTTTAAGTGTAGAGTTTTTATTTTCTAAATATCTTATTCCACCTTCTCTTTCTTGCTGAATATTATGCACTAATGAGCTAATTACTAAAGAAAAATCATTTAACTTTTCCATATTTTTAAGGTTTTTATATTTTGAATATGCCATATAAGAATTTACAAGAAATTGCAATAACACAAGAAAGATTAATAAAAAAGCACTAATTTTAATGATTTTTCTATCTAATGTCATTCGACAATTTCTCCTTTTATTTTTGCTGTAGCAATATTAACATTTACTATTTTAACATTTACTTTTTCAAATAAGCTAACATCACCTTTTTTAAGAAATATTCTAGCTCCTACTATTTCATCATCGATTTTTGCAATAGGTGGAGATTTTGTATCAACTACTACAGCTTTTACAACTTGATCTATATGTTCATCTGCCCATCTAGCAAATTTTCTATCATAAAAATCCCATTCTACTTTCATAGCTTCTCTCTCAAGCTCACTAATTTTAACTACTAAACTTTCTATATTTCTTAATATAAATTTTTTAAATTTTTCATTATCATGTATGATAGATTTTAGTAATCTATGTAATGTTAAATCAGAATATCTTCTAATAGGAGATGTAAAATGTGTATATTTCTCAAACCCTAAAGCAAAATGTCCACTATTAAAAGCTTCATATTTCGCTTGTTGTTGAGTTCTAATAATCATTTTATCTATCTCTTTTTGCATTCCTAATTCATTAGCTTGTTTTTGTATTTCTTTAAATGTTTTAACAACATCATCATCTAATTTTATATCTATTCCAAAAGGTAATAAATTATTCAGTAATTCTTGAATATCTTTTTTCTTTGGTTTATCATGAACTCTAAAAATACCAAAATCTTTTATCATTTTTGCAGCAGCTTTATTAGCTAAAAGCATACAATCTTCTATTAAAGAGTGTGAAGGTGTTTCACTTTCTATTTTTACTTTTTGTAATTTTCCATTTTCATCAAGAGTCATTCTAATCTCATCACTAAAAAAATCTAAACCTGTTTTTAATCTTTCGTGTTTTAAATGTTTTGTTATTTTATATAATTCTAAAAGCCATCCTAAAATTTCTTTATCTATTTCATCTCTTGGTATAGGATTTTCTAAAAACTTATCAATAGTTTCATAGCTATATTTTCTTTTTGAATTAATAATCCCTTCTACTAATTCTTCACTAATAATTTTATTGTTTTTATCAAATGTTATTTTAAATATTAAAGATAATCTATCTTCATTCTCTTTTAATGAACATATATTTTCACTAAGTTCTCTTGGTAACATTGGAATAGATTTATGAGGAAAATAGATACTAAATCCTCTCTCAACTGCTTCTTTATCAATAGCACCATTTAAATACACATATTCACTAACATCTGCAATAGCTACATATAAAGTTCTATTTGTTACATCAAAATATATAGCATCATCATGATCTTTTGCACTTTCAGGATCTATCGTACAAAAACTTAAATCAGTAAAATCTTCTCTTGCATACAAACTTTTATCAACAAAATCTCCAAAACTTTGGGCTTCTTTTATAGCTTGTTTTGAAAATTCTTCTTTTTTATTATAAAGTGCTAAAGAGATTTTTTCATCAACTTTTGGATCATCTAAAACACCTAAAACCTCAATAACCTCATTTGTATAAGCATCAAGTTTAAAGACAGCTTTTGGAGGTAGTTTTTTTAGTTGTTTTTCTTTAATATTTACATCTATTTTTCTTTCAGTTTTTATATTTCTAAGTACTGGATTTGGCTCATAACTTAAATATGCTACTATTGTTTCAAATGCTTTTTGAAGTAAAACAATAACTTTTGCTTTTGGTCTTGAATTTCTTGTAAAAATTCTTTTTGCAATAACAAAGTCCCCTTTAGAAGCACCATTTAAATCATTTGGTTCTATTAAAAGGTCTTTTTTACCAGTATGAGGAGTAAGAAACCCTACTCCTTTTGAGTTAATATCTATTGTACCAATTACATAATCACTAGTTAATTTTAACTCTTTTTTTCCCTTTAAAGCTTTAATTGATATTAAATAATCTACTAAATCTTTATAAAATTTTGGGATATCTTTTTTATATATCCCTTTTGTTAATTGTGTTACAAATTGCTTCATTTAATTGTTTCTATTGCTTCATTTAAAGCTTCTGTATTTAAATTATATTTATTTGCTAATTCTAATCCTTCATTTAATGATTGCTCATTAAATGGATTAAACATATCCACTACTTTATGAGTTACAGCTAATGGTGCTGAAAAATCAATATTTTCTTCAGCATTATCTAAATCATTTACAAATTTAATAGCATTTACTAAAGCTGGATCAAATTTCCAATAATTAAAAATCTCAGCTGTTACAGCAATAGTATTTGTTTCTAAATATTCTTCTTCTAATGCTCTTCTATCTTCTGATGCTAATCTTGATTTAAATTCATCTGCTAAACCTTCAGCTACTAAAATAGAAGAAATAACAACTGCTCCTATTTCAAGTAAAAATGAAGCAGTTGAAAGAATATCTAATTTACTTCTATCTCTTTTATACCAGTTTACTATTAGTGCATTTTGTAATTGTGAAATTGATACAAATTGACTTTCACTAATACCATATGCACTTAAATCTATCTTCATACTATTTCTAACAGCACTTGCAACAGCAAAACCTTTTACTGTACTCATACCAAATAAACTTACAGCTTGATCAACATTCTTAATTTGTCTTGAAAACCCATATAATGGTGAATTTGCTGCTTTTAATAAGTTCGCAGTAAGCATTGGGTCTTCTTTTACTACTTTGATTAAATCTGCAATACTCCCTTCTGGGTCAGATGTAATTCTTTGAATCTCAATTACACTTTTTGGAAGTGGTGGCAAAGTTTTTATTTTTTTTATAATATTTTCATTCATTTTAAGCTCCTTAATAACTCTTCTATATGTTTATCAGCACCATAATTATCTAAATATGCGATTAAAACATCTTTAGCTTTTTTTGTTTTTCCTAATTTTATCAAACTTTTTGCAAAAATATACCAACTTTCATATTTTTCAGGCATTAATTTGTTAGCTTCTTTTGCCCATTTTATAGATTTTTTATAATTTTGTTTGTTTAAATAAATCTTAGCTATTTTAATAGCTCTTTTATAATTTGGAGATTTATTATATAAATAAATTAATGTGTTTAATGTTTGTTTCGCTGATTTTATCTCTATTTTAATCTTTGGTGGTTGTTTTATTTTTTTAATCTCTTTTTTTATTTTAGTATGATTTATATCTATAATTGGGAAAATAGGATTTAATTCTAATTTTTCAATTATTTTTGGTTTTTTTATAGTTTCTTTTGGCTTTGTTTTTTTGACTACATTTTTTTTTGGTTGTTCTGTTTTAATTTCTTTTACTTTAACTATTTTTGTTTTATTTTTTTCTTTAGTTTCTATTTTAGAGATAGGTTTAATTTCTGGTTTTTTAATTTGTTTTTCTAAAGGTTTTGGTTGGAAATATAAAATATAAAAAACAACTCCAGTTATAGATAAAAGAGAGATAAAAATAAAAAAATATTTTGTATATTTTTTTCTATAATACAGTTTTTCCAATTCTTCATATCTATGCATTCATTCCCTTTAAATCCATATTTGCCATCTCTATATATTTATTATCAATTTTATTTGATGATACTTTATTTGGAAAATTATTATAAAAATAATCAATAATATCAAATGTTTTATACATCAGTCTATTTATTTCTCTTAAATTACCTTTTGTAATTTTATATATTAATTTATAATTTGAATTATTAAAACAAGAAGCAATATCATGTGCATTGTTTTGTACCAATTTTGAATGTATAAAAAGGGAAATCTTGTCTAATTTTAATGGTTTTAAATTAATAAAATAATTAATTCTTGTTTGAAAATGTTTTTTTGCAAAGATTTTTTTAGCTTCTTTCTCATGTGTAGCTAAAATAATAGTATAAGGTTGATTATCTGTAAGCATTCTAAGTCTTTCTATCTTTTCATCACTTAAAGTTTGCGCTTCATCAATAAATACAACTCTATGTTCTTCACTTTCTAATATAAAAAGTTCATCAATAGCTTCTTCCTCTTCAAAAGGATTGGAGATAAAATAGATACTAAAATCTCTTTTTTTACTTTTTAAAGTTTCATATACTTTTTTTAATAAAAATGTTTTTCCATTACCTGCTTCTCCAAAAACTAAAATCATTTTCTCTTTTTCATAAATTCCATATGTTAAATCTATCTCTATTTTTTGAGATAAAGGAACATATAAATTCATATCTACTTTATCTCTAAATAACTCTTTTGCTTTTTTAAAGTCCATTAAAAACCTAAGTCTTGAATTGTTTTTTTCTTATTTAAATCTAAGATATGAGGAGTTACTACAAATACTAACTCTCTTCTAGTAGAAATTTTTGATTTTGATGAAAAAAGATATTTAATTACAGGTATCTCTTTTAAAACTGGTACTCCATTTTCATTAAAACTATCTTTATTTGTAATAAGTCCACCTAAAATTAATGTTTGTCCATCTCTTATTCTTACAACTGTACTTAGTTTATTATCTGTAGTATCTGGAGCTAATTGTCTATTTGGATCTGTAAGTTGAGCTTCATCTCTAAATGAAGAAATTGTTGGATTAATTCTAAGCATAATCACTCCATTATCACTTATCTCTGGAGTAATATCAAGCAAAATTCCCACAAATTTACTTTGTTCTTGATATGTTGCTGGTATTTGATTTCCATTAGCATCTATAGATGCACCTTTTGTCATTACTCTATAATTAATAGTATCACCTACACTAATAATTGCTTTTTGATTATTTATTGTTGCTATTTTCGGATTTGAGATTGAGCTTACATTTCCTTGTGTCGCTAAAAAATTTAAAAGCCCACTTACATTAAATACAGCATTATTAAATATAGATTGGCTCCCTACTAAATGAGAAGTATTTACTGTAGTTTGTAATGGTGTATCAAGTGTTCCTATTGAAAAATTTAAATTACTCCAATTAATTCCTGTTTGATTTGCATTTGATAAATCAACTGCATATATTTTTACATCTATAATAATTTGTTTATGTAATCTTTCATTTAATTTGTTTATATATTTTGTAACTCTATCTAATTGTCTTTTTGTACCTGTAATTGTTACAAGTCCTGAATTTTTATCAATTATTGGTTGTTGTAATGTATAAGTTTGGTTAGTTTCATTACTTTTAATTGGATCTAAAATATTTTCTAATTGCTTAGATAGATTATCCCAAAAATTAAATTCATATTTTGAATCTATAGAATTAACATCCCCAGTATTTGCTGATGATGAAGCCATAAAAGTAGCACTTCCGACTCTTGTAGAAGGTATATAATCAATATTGAATGTTTTTGTTTTGATGTATGAAATCTCTAATTTATTTTTATCTATTTTATAAAAAAGATTATTTGATGTTAAAAGTAAATCTAAAAATTCATTTAAAGTATAATCTTTTACATATATTTCATCTAATTTTGTGTTTTGTAATTTTTGTTTTACAATTTTATCTTTATATACTATATTTAATCCACAAGTATTAATTGCTAATGATTTCAAAAAACTATCTAATGATATATTAGAATTATTACCACTTCTAAATGTAAATAATTTATTCTCACATTTATTGGTAGCTAATAATGAAGTTATTAAAAAAAACATCAATATTATATATCTCATCTTCTAACCTTTATATTAAAATTATTATCTACTAAACTAATTATTTTATTTTTTTTATTTTTTTGAACTAAAATAGCTTTATTATCTATAATTTTCTTTAATTTATATTTTTCGATTTTTTCTCCAACTTTCAACCATTTTTTTTCATTAATACCAGTAATTTCCACTAAAGCTTTATTATTAAATATAGCTAATAATATTAATTTTTTTTCTATTATTTTTGGTGCTTTAATTTGTTTAACTTGGGGTTTAACTGTTTGTTTTACTACAAAAGAATTATAAATATTAGATGGTAACTTTATATTATAATCTAATAATTCATCTATATATTGTTTATTTATATTTTCTGCATAAGAAAAACTAAACAATAAAATTATTATAGCTAATTTTTGTACTATTTTCATAGTTTTGCTCCATATATATCAAAAACAACACTCATTTTATTTTCTTTAATATCAATAAATTTCACTTCTACCAATTCTTTTTGTGATTCAAAAGCATTAATAAATTTTACAAAATTTACAAAATCACCATAAACATCTATTTTGATTTCCATTTTTTTCTGTACTAAATTATCTTCTTTTGGATTTAACATTATATTATCTAAACTAATAATAAATAATTTATATTTTTTTGCTAAAGATGGAATATTATTGTAAAAATCTGCCCATTTTTGTAAATCAAATCTAAAAATAACTAATTTTTTTGTTAGTGTTTCTATCTCTATTTTTTGTTTATTTAATTGAGCTAATTTTCTATCTGCTAATTTTAATATTTTTTTAATTCTTAGATTATTAGTATTTAATCTGTTGTTTTTATTTGTAATTTGTTCTATTTTTTGATTTAAATTTTGATTTTTATTTATTGCTTCAGTTAATTTCGTATTATTTATAGGATATAAAAAATAATAACTTAAAAATCCAAATATTAAAATTGGTAAAAGAAAAAATAATTTTTGCTCACTCTCTTTTGATTTTTCTAAAAATGAATCTAACTTATCTAAAATATCATTCATTATTCTACCTTCATTATAACTTTAGCTACATATACATCATTTAATCTTTTATATCCTGGAGTAGTAACTAAAATATGCTCTTTTTGCACAATATCATCTATAAAACTTGTAATATGTTGAGTATCATTACTATATAAATCTAATATTAAATTTTGATTTTCAAATTTAATCTCTTTTAAATAAACATTATTAGTTTCTAAATATTTAGATATATCTGCTAAAAATAAAGCTTTAGGAATATACCCTTTTTTTGCTTTATATATTGTATCTACTATAAATTCTCTATCATGAATATATTTTAATAAATTTTCTTTTTGAGTTTTTTTCTGTTTTAATATATTCATTAAAGATTTATTTTCTTTAGATAATTTTTGATTTATATGTTTAAGTTCTATTAATTTATTATTCAATAAACTATTTTCTTGATTTATTATAATAGTTTCAAAAAACTGATAAGTAGGATATAAAATAGCTAAAAAAAATGAAATTACTGAAATTGAAACAAATTGTCCACTTTTTCTATAAAAAAATGTAGGTGGTCTATAAAATAGTGTAAAATTATCAATATGGTCATCTTTTTTATAAGCATATTGAGCACTAAGCATAGATAAAAACAGTATTTGATCAATAGCAATAGAATTTATATTATAATTTTTATCAAATCTTAAATCATTAGCTTCTACTCCAAGATACATATTTGCAAATTCACTAATACCTGGAATAATCCCTTTTGGAGTACCCATAAAAATTCTATCTATTGTTGTTAGTGAAAATTTTCTAATAATAGAATTTAACTGATTTGAGATAATTAGAAATTTATTACTAAAAAGCTCACTTAATTCATTAAATAATATATGCTCTTTTTCAGAATAATTATTTAAATCTAACCCTTTTTTAATCAATAAATTTATAAATAATTCATAATTAAAATTTTTAATTTTAATACTATCAATTAAGCCTTCATAAATATTTTCTAATCCTTCTGGAATTACAGATGTTTGTAAAAATTTACCATCACTATATAAAGTAACAACTATCTCTTCATTTGTGATATAAATAAATAAATCTTTTTGGGGTTCAAGAATATTCTCTTTATACAATACATCAAAAACATATCCTGAATAACTAATATAATCAATATATCCATATTCTTTTTTTATAGGTGTATAATATTCTTCAATATCTTTTTTTGAAATTATAGTAACTTCAACTACTAAATATTTTTCATCTACTAAAGAATCTATTATTTTGTGTTTAAAGATATATTCTTCAGCATCATCAAGACCTACTTCTTCATAACATTTTGTTTCAATATAATCTTCAAGTTCTATTTTAGCTAAAAGATTTTTTTGTAATTTTAGCTCATAAGTTATTACATTTTTATTTGGGATATATGTAGAAATTAAGTGTTCTGGTCTTTTTTCTTTTATTTGTACTTGTGATAAAACACCATTTTCTAATATAAATGTATTATTAAAGTCAAAAGGATCAACACCAATAACTTTATTTATATTATAAGAATATTTTTTTAAATATTTTTTTAATTTATTAGATTTTTTAGGAAGAAAATTCTTCCTATTGACACTAAATTTCATTATATCCCTTTTTTATTCAAAATACCCGATTTCTTCTAACATTTTTTTATTTTTAGTCCAATTTGGAATAGTTTTTACATACAATTCTAAATAGATTTTTTTACCACTAAATTGTTCAAGCAATTTTCTTGCCGCAATTCCAAGTTCTTTTATCTTTTTACCTTTTTTACCTATAATCATAGACTTTTGTGTATCTTTTTGAGTTACAATCATTGCATATACTTTATCTATATCATCTTTTTCAATGATTTTTTCGATAATTACATCACTTTCATAAGGAATTTCATCATTTAATTTATCAAAAATAGCTTCTCTGATAAGTTCTTTATATATATCTTTAATATTTTCAGTAGAAATAATTTCTGGATCAAAATAATATGGATGGTTTGGCAAATATTTTACAATAGTTGATAAAAGTTTATCACGATTTATATTCATAGTAGAAGATATAGGAATAAGTTCTAAATAATCTTTATTTTCTAAAGATTCATATACAGCAATTTTATCTTTTAATTCCTCTTCTTTTAACATATCTACTTTTGTAAGTACTAGTAAATGAGGAATTTTTTTTGTATTTAATTCTAAAAACTTTTGATAAGCTTTTGTATCTTTTCTGCTATCTGCAATATAAAGAATCAAATCACTATCACCTAATACTTTTAAAGCTTCATTAAGCATATATTTATTAAGTAATTTCTCTTTTTCATGAATACCTGGTGTGTCTATTAAAATAATTTGATTATCTTCATACATCACAATCGCTGTAAGTCTTTTACGAGTTGCATTTGCTTTTCTTGAAGTCATAGCTATTTTTTCACCTACAAGCCAATTAATAAGAGTAGATTTACCAGCATTTGGCTCACCCACTACTCCTACAAATCCACTCTTTACATCTTCATCACTACCATCATCTACCATTATAAATTCTTCCAAATTATCCTCCATTAAGATTTTACTATTTATTGCTATTTTGAATTACAATATATATTTTGCTGTATCTTCGCTTTCTACTATTTTTCCAAGTTTTTCTTCAACATATTCTGGTGTAATTTCATAAACTTCACCTTTATGCTCATCTGCATCAAAATTAATCTCTTCTAATACTTTTTCTGTAATTGTATGAAGTCTTCTAGCACCTATATCTTCAGTTTTTTCATTTGCTAAATAAGCATTTTTTGCCATTGCTTTTAGAGCTTCTTCACTAAATTTAAGTTCAACTTCTTCTACTTCAAGTAATTTTTCATATTGTTTGATTAAACTATGTTTAGGTTCAGTTAAAATTTTATATAAAGCATCTTCATCAAGACTTTCAAGCTCTACTCTTAGAGGAAATCTTCCTTGAAGTTCTGGAATTAAATCACTTGGTTTAGATACATGAAAAGCACCAGCTGCAATAAATAAAATATGATCAGTACTTACATTTCCATATTTTGTAGTAACTACACTACCTTCTACTATTGGAAGTAAATCTCTTTGAACTCCCTCTTTGCTTGGGTCTTGTCTATGAGATGAAGATGTAGCTACTTTATCTATTTCATCAATAAAAACAATTCCATTTTCTGCTCTTTTAATAGCTTCAAGTTTTATTTGTTCTTGATTTATAACTTTATTACTTGCACTCTCTTTTAAAATCTCTTTTGCTTCTTTTACACTTACTTCTTTTGCTTCTTTTTTTCCAAACATATTAAACATTTTAGATAAACTCTCTTGAGCTTTTAACATTTCAGGTGGTAAATTTGGATTTTCTTCTGGAGTTTCTTCTATTTCTATTTTAATTTTTAGATTATCGACATCTCCATTTTTTACTTTTTCTTTCATTTTATTAAAACTAACATCATATTCTGCTTTTTTAGTTTCACTCGCATTTGCAGGAAGTGGTGGAAGAAGTTTTTTTGTAATTTCATCTAAAATATAATTTTCAATTTTTTCTTTATTATTTTCTTTCATTTCATCTTTTACAAGATTTAATGAATTATATACTAAATCCCTTATCATAGACTCTACATCTCTTCCTACAAATCCAACTTCAGTATATTTACTAGCTTCCACTTTTACAAATGGAACTTTTATCATTTTAGCTATTCTTCTAGCTATTTCAGTTTTACCAACCCCAGTACTTCCTATCATTAGGATATTTTTAGGCATAATATCATCTTGCCATTCTTTATCAAGTTTTAATCTTCTATATCTATTTCTTAGAGCGATTGCTATTGTTTTTTTAGCATTTTTTTGTCCAATAATATATTCATCTAAATAACTTACTACTTCTTTAGGAGTCATACTCATTTTAATCCTTTAATTCTAAAATTTTTATATTTTTATTTGTATAAATACATAAATCACCTGCTATTTTTAAGCTCTCTTCAACAAGTTCTCTTGGAGATAAATTTGAATGAGCATTTAAAGCACGAGCTGCTGAAATAGCATAATTCCCTCCACTACCAATAGAAGCTATCATTCCATCTTCAGGTTCAACTACATCACCTGTTCCACTTAAAATAAATATATGTTTTTTATTTAATACTATCATCATTGCTTCTAATTGTCTAAGATGTTTATCTTTTCTCCATTCTTTACCAAAATCTATTACTGATTTTAATAAATCCCCTTTTCTATTTTGAAGATGCCCTTCAAACATATCAAAAAGTAAAAAAGCATCAGCAGTACTTCCTGCAAATCCAGCTAAAACTTTTCCATCATATAAAGTTCTAATTTTTGTAGCATTTCCTTTTAGTACTGTATTACCAAAAGTAACTTGTCCATCTCCACCTATTACAGCTTCTCCATCTTTTTTACAAGCAAGTATCGTTGTAGCCTTAAACATTATATTCCTTTTACATTAATTTTAAGTTTTGCATGAATCCCATGACCAAGTTTTATATCAACTGTATGTTCCCCTACACTTTTTATATTTTTAGTATCAATTTTTTTCTTATCTATATCTATTTTTGATTGTTTTTTTAGAGCATCTGCTATATCTTCTTTTGTAACAGCACCATATAAATGCCCATTATTTCCAAGTTTTTTTTCTATATCAATATTAAGTTTTTCTAATACTTCTTTTTCTTTATTTAGCTCATATATTTCAAGTTCAAGCTCTTCTGATTTTCTTTTTTGCTCTTCTTCCCACTCTTTAATCACTTCTTTTGTAGCAAGTTTAGCAAAACCTTTTGCAATTAAAAAATTTCTACCATATCCTTCT
>Ga0256843_1001879_pt1 | contig 15993 bp, 15 predicted proteins | sample AlvinellametaG_FD_191572 | JGI IMG/M metagenome (GOLD analysis project Ga0256843, IMG submission 191572) | Pompeii worm associated microbial communities from hydrothermal vent at the East Pacific Rise, Pacific Ocean - Alvinella | ecosystem: Host-associated > Annelida > Integument > Unclassified ... | reverse complement strand
ACTAAAATTGAAAAATATTTCCCAAAACTTTTAAAAAGAGTTAAAGATGAGGGAAGAAATGTTGTATGGTCTTGTGATCCAATGCATGGAAATATTGAAAAGAGTGCAGATGGACTCAAAACTAGAAATTTTGATAATATCTTAAAAGAGGTAGAATCATTTTTTAATATACACAAAGAGATGAAGACAATTGCTGGAGGAATACATCTTGAGATGACTGGTAATAATGTAACAGAGTGCACCGGTAGCAAATCTTCCCCAATAAAAGAGACTGATCTACATAGTAGATACCATACCCAATGTGACCCAAGACTAAACGCATCTCAAGCATTGGAGTTAACATTTACAATTAGCGATATAATAAAAGGAGACTAAGAGTAGCCTCTATTTGGCTACATCTTATAGTTAGTAGCTATTTTGTAACTATAGAGAAAGATAATTTTTCAATCTCTTTAATAGAGAATATAAAATCATTTAGCTCCTTTAGAGTTAGTTTATCTATCTTTTCTAAATCCATTCTACTAGAGCCAAATGGTCTATTGTGATAATACTCCATAAAAGCAATATGAAGCCTTTGAGATAGAGTCTCATTTCTTAGAGGTTCAGAACCAAGTAGAAATTTTTTTGCACTATCTAACTCTTTTTCTGTAGCACCTTTAGTTACAAACTCTTTTATGGTCTCTTTTATACTCTCTACTGCTTCATCTTGAGAAGCAACTTTTGTTTGAAGATAACCCCAAAAGTATGAGCTACTTCTATTTATCGCAAATCTTCCATACGCAGAGTAGGCTAAACCTCTTTTTACTCTAATCTCCTCCATAATTCTAGAACCAAATCCACCACTTCCTAAAATAAATGAGGCAACTTTTGCTAAATATCTTTTAGAACTATTACACTCAATATTAAAAGGTGAACCAAAATAGATATATGCCTGTTTTGTATCTACCTTTGTAATCTCGACTCTAGAATCCCCTTTTGCTCTATATCTTGGAATTTCTACACTCTCTACATGTGGAAGCCCCTTTAATATACCAATTGAAATCTCTTTAGCCTCACTTATATTCATATCCCCACCAACTACTAAAATGGCATTCTCCAATCCTAAATGACTATCTATAAAACCCTTAATATCATTTAGAGTAATTTTATTAACACTCTCAACCGTTCCTAATGCAGGTTTTGCAAGAGGAGTATTTGGAAATAGAAGTCCCTTTAATTTTAAGTATGAGATATAATCAAAATCACTCTCTTTTCTCTTTAGCTCTCCTAGAGTTTGAGTCTTAATTTTAGTTAGAGTATCTTTTGTATAGTTTGGATCTTTTAAAAGTTCACTCAATAGCTCTATACCATAGTTAAATTCACTCTTAAGTGAGCTAAGTTCAACTACAAACGTCTCATCTCCACTATTTATAGATAAATCAATTGCTCTATCTTCTAGTTTTTTAGAAAACTCAATAGCTCCATCTCTCTTTGTTCCCTCATTTAGAAGTTTTGAACTAAGTTTTGCTAACCCATTTTTTTCATCAGCCAAAGAACCAGAGTTTTTAAAAACAAGCTGGATAGAGGCTATTGGCAAACTTCTATCCTCTTCAAAAATAATAGGCACTCTTACACCTTTTATCTCTATATGCTCTAAAACAGCACTCATCAATACTCCTTGAAATATTATTAATATAGCAACTAATCGACCAATCATCTAAAACCTCTCTAAAATATTATAGGCTGTATCTCTCTTTGCTGGATTCTCTCCTATATCTCTAATTAACCTTATCATCTCATCTTGATTCATGGAGTTTGTAACTCCAGCAGATGCTACAACATTCTCTTCCATCATAGTAGAACCCAAATCATTTGCACCAAATAGAAGGGCTAGTTGTCCTATGTGGCTTCCTTGTGTTACCCATGAGCTTTGAATATTTTTAAAATTATCTAAAAAAAGTCTAGCTACTGCTAAATATCTTAGGTATTGATTTGGAGTGGTTTTTGTAATTGTTGGAAGTTCTCTTTTAAGCTGTGTATTATCGCTCTGATATGACCACATAATAAAGGCTCTAAATCCACCTGTTCTATCTTGAAGCTCTCTTATTAAATTCCAATGTTCTACTATCTCTTCTATAGTCTCTACTGTTCCATACATCATAGTAGCAGTAGATTTAATACCTAGTTTATGGGCTGTCTCATGAACCTCTAACCAAGTCTTAGCAGATATCTTATTTGGAGATATAATATCTCGAACCCTATCACTCAAAATCTCAGCACCAGCCCCTGGGATTGAGCTTAAACCTTTTTCCTTTAATCTTTTTAACACCTCTTCAATAGAGATTTTAGAACGCTTTGCAATATAGTCAATCTCAATTGCGGAAAATCCATGAATTGTAATTTGAGGATACTTTTTATGGATATGCTCTACTAAATCCTCATACCACTCAATCTCTAGTTTTGGATGAACTCCTCCTTGAAATAGAATTTGAGTGCCTCCAATTTCAATTAACTCTTCAATCTTTTTATCTATCTCCTCAAATGAGAGAATATAGGCATCTTCTCTCTTCTCATGAGTATAGAATGCACAAAATTTACAATCTACCCAACATATATTTGTGTAGTTGATATTTCTATCTACTACAAAAGTAGTAATCTTTTTTGGATGAAGCTCTAGCTTCCTCTTATATGCCATCTCTCCTAGAGTCTTTAGCTCCTCATTTTTAATTAAACTTACAGCCTCCTCTTTGCTAAGACGCATGCTCTTTTCCCTCATTTTTATATATATGATCTAATAGAGCATTTATAAATTTTGGTGCTTTCTCATCAGCTAAATCTTTAGATAGTTCTATTGCCTCATTTATAACGATCTTACTATCCTTTTTATCAATTATCATCTCATATACAGCTAATCTAATAATTGCCTTTTCAACTTTACCAATATAATCATACTCCCAATCTTTAAGGTTTCTATAGATGATATTATCTATTGTTTCCAAATTATCAATAGTCCCATTAAAAAGCTCATAAGAGAAGAGTCTCTTTTTGTTTCTAATTTTTTTCTCTTCTAAAATTGTATCTACAAATTTTAAAATATCACTATTTCCCAAATCATAGGCGTAAAGCAATCCAACTACCGCCTTTCTTGCTTGATGAATTGTTGCCATTTAAAATCTCTCATATAGACTAATTAACTCTATAAGTCCCAACATAGCCTCACTACCCTTATTTCCAGCCTTTGTTCCAGCTCTCTCTATTGCTTGTTCTATAGTATCAACAGTCAAAACTCCAAATGTTACAGGCTTTGAGTATTTTAACGTTACATTTGCAATCCCCTTTGTAGCCTCAGCTGAAACATAATCAAAGTGTGGAGTTGCCCCTCTTATTATAGCACCAAGACAACACACCCCATCATACTTATCTTGAGCCAAGACTTTATCTAATGCAAATGGTATCTCAAAAGCCCCTGGCACTAATATTAAATCTAGATTCTTCTCATCTCCACCATGCCTAATAAAGGTATCTTTTGCACCCTCGACTAATCTATCAGTAATAAAATGGTTAAACCTAGCACTAATAATTGCTACTTTTTTTCTACTATCTATATTTAGATTGCCTTCTATAATATTCATAAATTACCTTTTTTTTTAAAAAGTGTATCTAAGAGAAACTTTAATTTATCTAAAGGGGAGAAGAGCCCCAAATTGGGGAGAAAGAAGTCTATTTTAACTCTATTTTTGCACTCTTCTTCAATTTTTTAACTGTGCTTTCTATTAAGTCATTAAATTTTTTTCTATTTACTAAAGCTTTAATTTGTGGCTTAACCTCATCAAAACTTTTTACACTCTCTGGTTTCTTATCTTCTAAATAGATTACATGATATCCAAATTGAGTCTTTACCGGCTCTTTTGTGAATTCTCCCTTTTTAAGTTTGCTAGCTGCAGCACTAAATTCTGGAACCATTCTATCTAGAGGAAACCAGCCCAAATCTCCACCATCTCTTCCACTAGGTCCGACTGATTTCTCTTTAGCCAATTTAATAAACTCAGCCTTTACATCTTTTGCACTGCTCAACTTTTTAATAATATCTTCTGCCTCTTCTTTTGTTTTTACTAAAATATGTCTAGCTTTCAATTGAGGAGGAGTTTTAAACTTATCTCTATTTTTATTATAGAAATCTTTCAATTCTGCTTCTGTAGTGGATTTCTCTATCTTTTTGGCCTCTTGTTCCATCCATAAAGTAAGTGCTAACTCTTTTTTAAGAGCCTCTAATTTCTTCTTATACTCATCACTATTTTCTATTCCAGACTTTAGAGCATTTTGAATAAGAAGCTTTCTCTCAACCAACATATCAATAACTTTATCTTTAGTAGCCTTATCCATACCATCAATATTAGATGCCATAGGACCTACTACCTGTTTTAACTCCTCTTTAGTAATTGGTTCACCATTTACAGTGCCATATACATCTCCTGCAAATCCAAAAGAGATAGCTAAACTTGAAATTAAGGCAACTCTAACAGTTCTTCTTATATTCATACTTTTCCTTTACTATAAATTTAATTTAAATTATACTTTAATAAAGTAAATATAGCGTTAATAGATATTTACATCTAAATTAACCTCTCTATACTCAACTCCAACCAAATTACAAGCTCTTCTCATCACATTTTCAATTGTAAATCCAAACTTTTTAAATAGCTTATCTGCTGGTGCAGAAGCCCCAAAACTCTCCATTCCAATCACATCATCAGCATATTTATAATACTCAATCCCTCTTGAAGCCTCAATAGCTAAAACCTTTGTATCTTTACTAATAATTTGCTCTTTATACTCTTTTGATTGCTCTTCGAATAGGTCAAAACATGGAACAGATACAATATTAGCTTTCACTCCTAAAACCTCTAGATGACAAGCTGACTGTAGGGCTAGTATCACTTCACTTCCACTTGCCATAATAGTTAAGTTTGCCCCTTTTCTTCTCTTTAGTAGATATGCACCATTTGAAACACTTCCAAAATCCCTCTTAGGCTTTAAAACCTTTAGTTTCTGTCTAGATAACACAAAAGCGTGTGGGGCTTTTATCTCTAAAGCACTCTTCCAAGCCTCTACATTCTCACTAGCATCAGCTGGTCTCCACACATAAAAGTTTGGCAGAGCTCTAAATTGGCTTAGATGCTCTATTGGTTGATGAGTTGGACCATCCTCTCCTACTCCAATACTATCATGTGTCCAGATATAGAAGTTTTGAATATTACTAAGGGCTGAAATCCTTGTAGCTGGTTTTAGATAGTCAGAGAATACAAAAAAGGTAGCATTAAATGGAATAATAGTGCCATATAGAGCCATCGCATTTGTAATAGCTCCCATTGCATGTTCTCTAATTCCAAAGTGGATATTTCTCCCCTTTGGAAAATCTCCCATATCTTTTAATTCAGTCTTATTTGATGGAGCAAGGTCAGCAGAACCCCCCACAAAGTTTGGAACTGCCCTAGCTATTGCATTTAAAATTTTTCCATTACTATCTCTTGTAGCTACCATCTCATCACTACTAAATTCTGGATATTTAATATTTGAAAAGTCTGGATTTAAGAGTCTCTCTAGAGTATGGTTTTGCTCAATTAAAGGGGCTTGTTTTTGCAAGTGTTTCCACTCTCTCTCTAATAGTTCTCCCCTCTCAATTGCACATCTAAATCTAAACAGAACATCTTCTGGCACATAAAAGCTCTTATCAGCTGGAAATCCCGCTTCCTCTTTTGCTCTTTTTAATAAATCCTCTCCCAAAGGTGCACCATGAGTTTTACTAGAACCCTCTAGTTCTAATGCCCCTTTTCCAATCTTTGTCTTTGCAATAATTAGAGTTGGTCTATCTGAACTCTTTGCTCTATTTAGAGCCTCATCAATCTCTTTGAAATTGTGCCCATCAATCTCTAAAACACTCCACCCTTGAGCCTCAAATCTTAACTTTACACTCTCACTCCAAGCAACTGAAGTATCTCCTTCAATAGTAATTGAGTTGCTATCATAGATTAAGATTAAATCTTTTAAATTTAGATGTCCAGCTAGAGAACAGGCCTCATAAGATATCCCCTCTTGTAGGTCTCCATCCCCACAAATACAATACACCTTATGGTCAATAATTTTACAATTTTCAGAGTTTAGTAGATTTGCACTATACTCTTTTGCCATAGCAAACCCTACAGCATTAGCCACCCCTTGCCCCAGAGGTCCAGTAGTTATCTCAACTCCTGCTATCTCTCCATACTCTGGATGTCCTGCTGTTTTTGCTCCAAGCTGTCTAAAATCTTTTAAATCATCTAAAGTTACATCATATCCCCAAAGATATAGCATTGAGTAGATTAGAGATGAAGCGTGTCCACCTGAAAATACTAATCTATCTCTATTTAACCATTTAGGATTTTTTGGGTTATGTTTTAAATGTTCACTCAAAACAACCATAATATCAGCAAGCCCCATAGGAGCCCCTGGGTGTCCAGAGTTTGCCTTTTGCACCATATCAGAAGCTAAAAACCTAATGGTATTGGCCATCTTTTTTTTCATATCAATATCACTACTTAACATATATCCTTAATTCCTTAAAATAGATTTAGCACTACAAATCAAAAAATTTATACTACTAACTCTATTTATTATGTCTATATAGATAATCTCCAAGAAGAGATTCAAGCTCAACTTTTAAATTAGAATCAAAACTATCTAATCTGCTCTTTAGGCTAGATGCTAAACTATCTGCCTCTTTTAAACTTCCATCTAAACCTAATAAATTTATAAATGAGTTTTTATTTATATCATTATTTGTAGTTTTTCCAGCCTCTTGCTCACTATGGGTTACATCTAAAATATCATCTTGTATTTGAAATAGAAGTCCCAAATCTATTCCAAAGTTATATAATTCATCCTGTTTAGACTTATCTAAATCCACTATTATTGCTCCCATTAAAAGGCTTGTAGCTATTAGCTTTGCTGTCTTATTTTTATGTAAAAACTTAATCTCTTCTAGATTTAAACTCCTATTTTCAAAATAGAGATCAATTGCTTGTCCAAGAACCATTCCATAAACCCCACCATCTCTTGCTAAAACCTCCACAAGTTTAATTTTTATATCATCTCTAAGAGGTGCTTTTGATATTCTATAAAAAGCTTCACTATTTAATGCATCACCTACTAAAATTGCAGTTGCTTCATCATAAGTTATATGAATAGTCTCAAAACCCCTTCTAAGAGGAGCATTATCCATAGCTGGTAAATCATCATGTATTAGTGAATAGGTATGCAAAAACTCCAATGCTAGAGCTGGAGGCAGAGCACTCTCAAATAGAAGTGGTTCATACGCTCTTACTACACTAAGAAGTAGTTTCGGACGAAATCTCTTACCACCTGCAAGTAGCATCTGTGCTAAAGCCTTATTATAGTGAGGATGAAAACTATCAACCTTTGGCAAATTCTCTCTTAGATACTCTTCAAATCTTTGCATACTCTATTTCCATTTTTTGCATAATTATATCAATAATAGATTAAAATTTAAACTATGTTTTTTATAGACAAAAATTGTTATAATTGCAAAATTTCAGATTTGGAAAAGTATATGAGCAATATAAAACTAGAAGAGTCTTGGCTAAAAGAGTTAAGAGATGAATTTGATAAAGAGTATATGATAAATTTAAGAGAGTTTCTAATTGGGGAGATGAAAAAGGGAAAAGTAGTTCTTCCAAAACCCTCTTTATGGTTTAATGCACTAAATAGCACCCCATTAGATAGAGTAAAAGTAGTTATAATTGGACAAGACCCATATCCAACCATTGGACATGCACATGGTCTAGCATTCTCTGTGCTTCCAGATGTAAAACCTCTACCAAAATCTCTTCAAAATATCTACAAAGAGCTAAAAGATGATTTGAAAATTGATAATTTTCATACAGGTTATCTAATGCCATGGGCAAAACAGGGAATATTACTTATAAATGCAGTCCTAACAGTAGAAGCAAATAAATCTAACTCTCATCAAGGAAAAGGGTGGGAGATTTTTACAGATAGAATAATTGATATAGTAAATGAAAAATTAGAAAATGTAGTATTTGTATTATGGGGTGCCTATGCCCAAAGAAAGGGGCTTAGAGTAGATAGCTCTAAACATCTAATCTTAAAGGCTCCACATCCATCACCCCTATCTGCTTTTAGAGGCTTTTTTGGAAGTAAACCATTTTCTAAAATAAATGAGTATCTACTAAAACACAATAAAGAGCCAATAAATTGGCAACTATAAAATTAAATTAATAGTTTGAGTGTAAAAATCTCTCAAACGGAAATATAATACTAGCTACTGCACCTCGGACTCCATCTGTTCTATTTTTAAGTGAGAGTATCACCCCCATAGACTCTGCTGCATTTTGAGCTAAAAAGAGTCCAAGTCCAGCACCTGTTGAATCTTTTGAACGTTTAAATGGGGCAAATAGGTTTTCACTCTCATCAATTCCAGGTCCCTCATCTATAATATCAACTATAAAATTCTTCTCATCTGTATGAACCCAGACCTTAATAAGCCCCCCCTCTGGAGTAAAACGCATAGCATTTTGAACAAAATTTTGAAATATCTGCATAAATAAAAGAGGCTGAATATTTATCATAAATCTTTCAGTCTCAAATACATATATAAAATCCCTATTTTTTGAGTGAGCTAAAAGTTCATACTCTTCAGCCTTTTTAGCTATTAACCTTATAATATTTAATCTTTGAGGCTTCTCAAACTGCCCCCCTTCTGCTCTTCCATACTCTAATATATTGTGTATCATATTATTTAGAGTATCAATAGATTCTAAGTTTTGTTGAAGTGTCTCTCTAATATTATCATTCTTCTTATATTTCATTAGAGTTATCTGATTTTTTAACCGCATTACAGCCAAAGGTGTTTTTAACTCATGTGCAGTTCCAACATATAACTCTTTTCTATAATTTATAGAAGTTTTTATCTTATTTATTAGAGTATTAAAGGCATTTGCCAACATCTCAAACTCTTTTGGTAACTCTTTAGTATCTATTGGCTTTAGTATGCTCTCATTCATATTATTAAATTTATATGTCAATTTATTAAGAGGTTTTACTAGCTGAGAAGATAACTTATGTGCATAATAGAGAATAAATATAAATCCAACAAGAGTAATCAAAAGCATTATTAAATAGATATTCTCTAACATACTCTTCTCATCTGTTATATCTTTTACTAAAACCAAAGAACCATTAGAATTTGGATATGGATACCTAACCTTTAAATAGTAGTTATTGCCCTTTTGTTCTCTTATTACAGAAATAGGAGTTATTCTGTTTTCAAAAGAGACATTTAATCCAAAAATCCTATTTAGATTAAAACTATTAAACTCTTTTAAAAACTCATCTTTATTTGGATAGATAGAGACTATTCTTTGTGCATCAGATATTAGTCTCTTTTCTATACCTCTATTTATATAAGAAGATATAAAAAAGGACAAAAACAGCATGACAGCAATAAGCATTGCTGTCATAATAACAGTAATCTCTAAAAAGAAACTACTACTTAAGCTCCTTTTGGAAAACAAAATCTATAACCTCTTCTTCTTACAGTCTCAATTGTTGTAATATTTAAAGGTTTATCCATCTTCTGTCTAATCTGATTGATGGCAACCTCAATTACATTTGGAGTTACAAGCTCAGGCTCTTCCCAAATAGCATCTAAGAGTTGCTCTTTTGATACAATTTGGTCTTTATGCATTGCCAAATGCGTTAAAACCTCAAACGGTTTACCCTTTAGCTCAATCTCCTCACCCTTATATATAATTCTCTCCTCTTCTGGGTTAATGATTAAATCTTCAACCTCAATGATATTTGAACCACCAAATCGAAGTTTTGCTTCAATTCTAGTAGTTAAAACCTCAAAATCAAAAGGCTTTCTAATAAAATCATCTGCCCCAGCCTTTAAAGCTTCAATTTCACTCTCTCTATCATCTCTTGCAGATAGAACTATAACAGAGGTTCTTGAAGCCTTCTCTTTTAATTTTGGAATTATATCAATTCCATTGCCATCTGGCAACATCCAATCTAGTAATACAAGATCATAATTTCTAATTCCCAAATAGTATTCACCATCTTTAATGCTTGTAGCAACATCATTTTGAAATCCGAACTCTTTTAATCCATCTGATAGAGTTTTACTTAATGTAATTTCATCTTCTATAATTAATATTCTCATTTTATTTAAAGCTCCTAAATTGATAATATTTTAATATTATAACACAAAAATATTATAGTTTAAAGTTTTTTTAAATAATTTTTAATGAATTTTTAATTGTTTTCTATTAGTAGGTGTTATCTGCAGTTAATTCCAGACTTTTGAGACACTAACAACTCCATTTTTAACAATATCAGGTTTTGATATTTTTAAATATAAAGAAACAATTTTGGGGTATCTTGAGAGAAGATTCTCCCCAATATCTAAAATTGCCTCTTCTAATAGGTAGTAATTATTAGTTTTTAAAAGATTTTCTATTATACCTATAATATCTACATAATTAACAAAGAAATCTTCTGTATAATTATAGTTAATTTTTGTCTCAACTATAACTTTCTGTTTAGATTTACGCTCAAAATCTAAGATACCAATGGTTACATCTAACTCTAATGCCTCTATTTCAATTGTCATACAACTCTACTCTCTTCTCTTTTTATCAACCTTATAATATTTGGTATATGTTTATAAAAGACAATAAATGCAATAATTATGATTGGAGCATGCGTATTTATCTCTGGAATTTTGGGATGAACTATAAAAGATGATAATACAAATACTAATAGACCTATAAGAGATGAAAGAGATGATATTTTTAATACCTTTCCAACAATAAACCAAGTAGCAACTGCAATTAGAGTCTCAACTGGTAACATAAACATAAATACACCAAGACTAGTAGCTACTCCTTTACCACCCTCAAACTTCAAAAATGGACTAAAACAGTGCCCAATAACACTAAGCACAGCTATTGTCCATAAAACATTATCATCTGCACCAAGTAACTTTGCTATAGCCAAAACTACTACACCCTTTAGAGCATCTAATAAAACAGTAATAATGGAGAGTTTTTTTGCAAGTTTTGGATTTTTATCTTTTAAAACCCTCAATACATTAGTAGCCCCAATATTTCCACTTCCAGCCTCTCTAATATCTACTCCCCCAAAAACCTTAGCCAAAATTAATCCAAAAGGTATTCCAGATATTAGATATGCACTAAGATATAATGCTATATTTAAATTCATTCTAAATTTCCTCTATTTTCCTTCAATTATACTGTCTGCCTCTTTGAATACATTATCTATGTTATTTCTAATCCATCGTCTATCCATCCACTCTTCTGGTCTAACCTCAATCCCTTGCACTAAAACTCCAAAATGTAGATGATCACCCAGTGCCAAACCTGTCATTCCTGTCTTTGCAATAGGAGTCCCCGCCTCTATTAACTCATCTTGCTGAACCAAAATTGTAGAGCAGTGTCCATATAGAGTATAAAGCCCCAACCCATGATCTATCATAGGCATATTTCCATATATACCATTATTCTCTGTAAAGACAACCTTTCCAGCATTTGAGCTAATAATTGTTGCCATTTTAGTGCTTGCCATATCTAAACCCAAATGGTATGACTCTGATACCTCATTGTCCTTTGTTTTATAGTAATAGTGTCTATGATCCCCAAAACTTGCCACTTTTTTGGCATTTTTTAAAGGATAAAATGGCTTTATATGCCACTCATCAATCATTGTAGTAGGAACCTTTGAGGCAATCTCATGAATTAAATCCTCATTTGCCTTTCTCATATCCTCATTTATCGCCTTTAGTTTCTCAATTCTATCTGTAATTAAAGCATATTGAGGATTACTCTCTGCCAAATCTGAAATTTTTCCATCAATAAATTTATCGGTTGCTCTAATCCACGATGTCTTATACTTCTTAGATACAATATAATATGGAATATTCACAACCCTCTTATTTCCTGCTAAATCTTCTGCTACAACTTTAGCAGAAAAATGATCTTGATTAAATGGCCAAGCCACTAAAGTAGTATAGTATCCATCTGCCTTATATGGTGTTACTTTAAATCTTTTATTACCCTCTTTTACATAAAAATCTTTTAGGTTTTCATCTTTTACTTGAAAAACTACTAAAGCAGAACCGCCTTGAGTAATTGAGTAGGAGTTTGCTAAAATATTTACATCTGGACGATGATAATCTATGTTTACAACAATATCCTTTTTAGCTGTATTTCCTTGAAAAAATCCCCAATTACTTCTATCTGTAGCACTAACAGATACTAAAAATTTTGTAGCCTTAGGATTTAAAGAGACACCATCTACTGCACCAGATGGATACTTTACCTCTATAACTTTCTCTTTTACAAATGGATCTAAAATTAACTCATCTGCAACCACTACACTATTTTTTCCATCAGATATTGTAACTCTATAAGACTTTAATCCCATATTATCGGAGATTGATATCTTAAGGGGGTCTTTTCTATTCCAATATATATTATTTTCACTCTTAATTACAGGATCTTCTCTCTCAAAAGATGGAGAAGTAAACATATAAACACCAGCCCCCACCATCAAACCTAAAATAATAACCCAAGCACTCTTAGAGCTGCTTCTTCGTCTCCTACTATAACTACTTCTATATCTCATATTATTAAAATTCCTAACAAAATAGTCTCAAAACAATTTAAGTTTTCCTCTAAACTATATATTAATAGAAAAGAAGAGGCTTACTTTATCATAAATAGAGAAAAAAAAAGCTTATTTGAAGGTTTTAAAATGGAGCTTTTAAGATATATTTTATATATATAAAAAAATATCTACAAAATTAAATAAAAACATAGAACAAATTACCACCAAATGGGGTGGTAATTACTATAGTGCCTCTTCGTTAATTTCACCAGTTCTAATTCTAACTGTTTTTTCTATATCATACACAAATATCTTTCCATCACCAATTTTTCCAGTGCGTGCTGCCTCTTTTATGGCATTTATTGCAATATCTGCATACTCTTCACTACTTACTACAATTTCAATTTTTACTTTTGGAATAAACTCAACGACATACTCAGCACCTCTATATAGCTCAGAGTGTCCTTGCTGTCTTCCATACCCCTTTACCTCAGAGATTGTCATTCCCTCAATTCCAGCCTCAACTAGTGCCTCTTTTACATCTTCTAACTTAAATGGTTTAATAATTGCCTCAATTTTTTTCATACAAAACTCCTATTTTTTTTAAAATTATAAAGAGTTTTAATCTAATTAAAGATTAAAACCTCTCTCTCCATGAATTGATTCATCAAGTCCAATCTCTTCAGTCTCTTCATCAACTCTTGCACCACCAGTTAGAGCCGAAGCAATAAAATAGACAATAACTGTTCCAACAAGAGTCCACAAACCAACAATTAATACAGATTTTACCTGAACAAAAAACTGTCCTAATCTATCTGCATCAGCTTTTAGTGGTCCATCCCATAAAAGATCTTTATCATTTAGTGCTAAAAGTCCAGTAGCTAAAGCTCCCCAAAGACCTGCTAAAAAGTGGATACCAAAAGCATCTAGGGAATCATCATATCCTAACTTTTTCTTTAAAACTACTACTCCAAAGAATCCTATAAATGAACCAACTAACCCAATAATGATTGAACTACCAACACTTACAAATCCAGCAGCTGGTGTAATTGCTACAAGTCCTGCTACAATACCAGATGCAAGCCCTAAGAGTGTTGGCTTCTTATATACAACCCACTCAATAATTAACCAAGTAAGACCAGCTACAGATGTGGCAACTGTTGTGGTAAGAAGAGCAACCCCTGCAATTGCATTTGCACCAAATGCACTACCAGCATTAAACCCATACCAACCAAACCATAAAAGAGCTGCACCAACTGCAGTAAAGATAATACTAAATGGTTTTATAATAATTCTAGGATATCCTCTTCTCTTTCCAACTAAGATAGCTAAAACTAACCCCGCGAGTCCTCCGTTCATATGAACAACAGTTCCACCAGCAAAATCTAGTGCTCCATCATCAAAGAGTAGTGCACCATCTCCTCCCCACACCATGTGAGCAATTGGTGCATATACAATCAGCCCCCATAGAGCTACAATTACCATCCAAGTTGAAAACTTCATTCTTCCAATCACAGAACCACTAGCTATTGCTACGGTAATTGCTGCAAATGTTCCTTGGAATGCTATAAATACATAAGTTGGATATGTTCCACTTAAATCTTTCCAACTAATGCCATTTAACATTACATTAGAAAACCCACCAATAAAGTTTTGTAATCCAGCGTTAGAATTTGTTCCAAAAGCTAGAGAGTATCCTGCAACTATCCACACTAAAAATGCCAATACAAAAGCACCCATTACCATTGTAAATGTGTTTAGTGCATTTCTACTTCTAGTCATTCCAGCATAAAATAGAGCAAGTCCTGCTGGTGTCATTAATAATACAAGTGCCGTAGAAATCATCATCCACGCCGTATCACCACTATCTAGCTTGTCTTCTGCAAAGGTTACTATAGGCAGAAGTAGAGCTGTTGCAAGTGCTAAAAGTTTATTTCTCATAGACTCTTTTCTCCTTTAAAATTTTGCATTAGTATAGCAGTTTGAATAATATTTTTTAATATTTTTATGCTCAAAAAATAGGCAATTATTATATATAAGTTAAAGAAAAAATTGTTATTATTTATAAAAATATTTTTAATTTATCTTATTACTATTTTACACAAATCTATAAATTGCTTAAAATATACACAATAAGTGTATATTTTTTAACTATATTTTCTATTATAATATAAAACCATAATCAATTATAAATACAAAGGAGTATAATATGAAATTTGCAAGAGTTAGTCTAATTGCAATATTAGCACTAAGTGGAGCCATAGCACAAGATAGTGCAAAAATAACAGGCGAGGCAAAACTATTTTATGGAACATCAGATGTAGGAGATAGCGACCTTTTTGATAAAGCCTCAAGTAGTGGAGATAGTGCTATTAGTATTAAATATGAAAGAAAAGTGAAAGAGGGATTAACTCTTAATGCAGGAATTACTGGAGTATCTACACTTGGACTCGAAAATGAGTTAGTATCTGGGACATGGGTTGACCATGATGGGGGAGTTGATGATGTTGTGTGGATTGATACAGCAAATATTAAAATAGATGTAAAAAATACAAGTTTTATTGTCGGACGTCAACAACTAGATACTCCATTTTTTAAATCTGAAACTTGGAATATTGCTCCAAATACTTTTGATGCAGCAGTAGCTCAAAATAAAGATATTCCACAAACCACATTAGTTGGAGCATGGGTTGGAAGAGGAAATGGAGAGGCTGGATATGTTGTAAGACCAAACAATATTGGTGGTGGAATGCATGCCTTTACAGAAGCAAATAAACCAGCTTACGCTTTTGGTATTATAAATGAATCTATTCCAAATACAAAAACACAAGCTTGGTATTATGCAATCCCAACTATAGCTACTGCATACTGGATACAAGCTGATGCTAATATTGTAAATAATCTAACTCTAGGACTCCAATATGCTGGTGCAAAATTGGATAGTGAAGATGATGGAAGTAATGCTTATGGTGTAAAAATAGGATATGAAGACAATAAAATTAGCGCTTATGGGGCATACTCTAAAAGAAATGATGAGGGTGCAATTGATATTTCAAATATAGCAACAGGACATGGTGCATCTCAATCTAGCCTATATACAGAGGCGTGGTGGAACTATGGATTTGTAGGTTCAAATGATGCTTCATCTATTGCTGTTGGTGCAAGCTTTGATGCGACTATTGCTAAATTGGGACTACAATACACAACAGTTGATACTGGAGACAATGAGAATGATATGAGCGAAGTTGCCCTAACAGTTGAAAAAGATGTTGGACCATTAAAAACTACTTTAGCCTTTATAAATACAGA
>Ga0256843_1001878_pt1 | contig 15995 bp, 12 predicted proteins | sample AlvinellametaG_FD_191572 | JGI IMG/M metagenome (GOLD analysis project Ga0256843, IMG submission 191572) | Pompeii worm associated microbial communities from hydrothermal vent at the East Pacific Rise, Pacific Ocean - Alvinella | ecosystem: Host-associated > Annelida > Integument > Unclassified ... | reverse complement strand
TAAAGAGAACTCCTGGGATTGCAATACCTTTTACGCACAAGGCGGTGTTGCCGTGGCGGTCGATGAAGAGGATATACCGCTGCATATCAAAGATACGCTCGAAGCGGGTGCGGGACTTTGTGACGAAAAAGCGGTGGAGATCATGTGCCGTGACGGACGCGAAGCGATCGATGACTTGATTAAAAGAGGGATGGAGTTTGACCGTGACGAACATGGAAATCTGCTCTATACCAAAGAAGCGGCACACTCCAGAAACCGGATACTCCATGCCGGAGGAGATGCGACGGGGCGTTATATACATCACTTTTTGATGCGCGAAAATCCGCACCAACTGCTTTACAACTCTATCGTGACCGATCTTTTTATCGAAGACGGCTATTGTCACGGGGTACGGGTGTTTCATAAAGATCAGTTTCGAAACTACTATGCCAAAGCGGTTATCATCGCCAGCGGCGGAGTCGGATCGATCTACGAGTACCATACCAATGCCAGCTCTATCTCGGCGGATATGCAGGGGCTTTGCATCGAAAAAGGGTGTGATCTTCGCGATATGGAGATGATGCAGTTTCACCCGACGGTTTTTATCCACAACAAAGGTGCCAGAAAGCAACTATTGACAGAAGCGCTCAGAGGCGAGGGTGCGCATATCGTCGATGAAGACGGCAAACGCTTTTTATTTGAATACGATGAGCGAGGAGAACTCAGCCCTCGCAGTATGGTCAGCCATGCCATCAACGATTGGAAACAAAAGACCGGCAAAGAGGTTTATCTCAATTTCAGTATGTTCGAGGAAGAGTTTTTCAGACACCGCTTCCCGACAATCTACTACAATCTGCGTGATCTGGGATTTAACCTGCCGTATGACGAAGTACCTATTTCTCCGGCATTTCACTATGCGATGGGCGGTATCGAAACCGATATCAACGGTAAGATTCCGGGCGTGGAAAATCTTTATGCCATCGGTGAAGTGGCATCGACACGTGTCCACGGTGCCAACCGTCTGGCAAGTAACTCGCTTCTGGAAGGACTTGTCTTCTCCAGACGTGCCGTAAACGATATTTTGCGTAGAGATGTCTACTTTCAGGTCAAAGCCTTTCCTGAAGAAGAGGAAGTTTTACGTAAAGAGATCGACAAAGAGCTTAAAAACCGTCTGCGCCAGTTGATGTGGGAAGCGGCGGGTATTACACGTGAGCGTCAAAAACTCGAAGATGCTCTGGAAGAGATCGAAAAGATGCTCAAGAAAGATATCGGTAAATTGCTGCGTTTGCGTCTCAATACTTCAAGAAATATCGTAAAAAGTGCGATATACAGAGAAGAGCCTCTTGGGGCACACTATATCATACAAAAAGGAAACACATGATCAGGATCATATTTATGCTAATGTATATGTCCATTTTCAGCTTTGCCGGCGACCATGCGTCCGCTGCCGAAGCGATTCACCACACGTATACGGATACTTGGGTGGGGGTTGCGTCGCTGTTTATCTTCGTGATCGGCTATTACTTCATTGCCGCGGAGGAGATCTATCATATCAACAAAGCGAAACCGGCGCTTTTTATCGGTACGTTTATGTTTATGTTGATCGGTTTTTATTTTGCTATCAACGGTTTGGATACGGCACCCCTTCACAATGAAGTCAAACATCTGATTTTGGAGATTGCGGAGATCTTCTTCTTCCTGTTCGTTGCGATGACTTTTATCGAAACTTTGATCGATCGTAACGTTTTTGAGCGTTTGAAGTTCAATCTTGTTTCAAAAGGTTACAGCTATAAAAAACTTTTCTGGTTGACAGGTCTTTTGGCATTTTTCATCTCGCCGATCGCGGACAATATGACAACGGCACTGATCCTTTCGACAGTTTTACTGACGATCGATCCGAAAAACAAAGCCTTTTTGGTTCCCGGAGCGATTAACATCGTCGTTGCGGCAAATGCCGGTGGTGCATGGAGCCCGTTTGGCGATATCACGACTTTGATGTCATGGCAGGCACAAAAAGCAAGTTTTGTGGATTTCCTTTATCTCTTCCCGCCGTCTATCATCGGTTGGGCATTGACAGCATTTTTACTCAGCCTCTCCGTTCCGTCAGGTGAGCCGCCGTTCGATCCTTCGACTGAGAAAAAGCCGGTGATCAAAAAAGGTGGTATGATGACGGTTTACCTTGGTGTATTTACGATCTTTTCTGCTGTTATGGGACACCAGTATTTCGGACTACCGCCTGCATGGGGTATGATGTTCGGGCTTTCATTGCTTAAACTCTACTCCTATACAGTCAAAAGAAGTGGGGAGAAGAGTTTTGACATCTATGCAAGTATGCGTCTGGTAGAAAACGATACCCTGCTTTTCTTCTTCGGTATTCTTGCGGCAGTCGGTGCACTTCACTTCCTGGGATATCTCGACTATATCGTAAAACTTTACGACATCATCGGACCGTCAGCCGGTAACGTAGGTGTTGGTTTCATCTCTGCGATCATCGACAACGTACCTGTTATGAGTGCGATCTTAAAAGCGAATCCTCCTATGGGTATCGATCAGTGGCTACTTGTGACATTGACAGCCGGTATCGGTGGTAGTTTGATCTCGTTCGGTTCTGCTGCGGGTGTAGGTGTTATGGGTAGAATGCGCGGTATCTATACTTTCGGTGCACATATGAAACTGGCATGGACGGTTCTTGCAGGATATATCGTCTCTTTGATTATCTGGTATGTACAATTCGAGCTTTTAGGACTCTACTAAAATCTTCATACAAACGAATATAAAGGCAAAACGTGGTATAAAGCCACTTTTGCCACCATTTAAAAAATATTTCTACTAAAAAAGGTTCTACATGAAAGATGTTCCGATAATCGTCTTGGATTTTGGATCCCAATATACACAACTTATTGCAAGACGTTTACGCGAAAACGGTGTTTACTGTGAAATCGTTCCTTACAATGAAAAAATCGAAGATATCAAAGCCAAAAATCCAAAAGGGATTATCCTAAGCGGCGGACCTGCTTCCGTTTATGCAGACGATGCCTATCATCCCGATCCTGAAGTTTTTAAACTCGGATTGCCGATACTTGGTATTTGTTACGGTATGCAGCTTATTACACAGCATTTCGGCGGTGTGGTGATTGCTGCAGATCATCATGAATACGGAAAAGCGAAATTGATGATCGAAAAGAAAGATTCTCCTATTTTTCAGGATGTCGAAGATGGTTCTATCGTCTGGATGAGTCACGGTGATCGTGTCGATATGCTTCCGGACAACTTCGAGATGATCGGCTACAGCGATAACTCTCCTTATGCAGCTATCGCCAATGAAGAAGCGAAGATTTATGCATTTCAGTTTCACCCTGAGGTACAACATACCGTTGAAGGTGCGAAGATGCTCAAAAACTTCGCCAAATATATCTGCGGTATCGAAAGTACCTGGGATATGGGTTCTTTTGCAAAGCAGAAGATTCAGGAGATCCGCGAAAAAGTGGGTGATAAGAAAGTACTTTGCGGTGTAAGCGGCGGTGTCGACTCTACAGTCGTTGCGACACTGCTTCATGAAGCGATCGGCGACCAGTTGGTGCCGATTTTTGTCGATCACGGACTTTTGCGTGCAGGTGAGAGAGAGCAAGTCGAAGCGATGTTTAAAATGCACGATATCAACCTGATTACCGTTGATGCGAGTGAAGAGTTTTTGGAAAAACTCAAAGGGGTGACCGATCCTGAAGAGAAGCGTAAAATCATCGGTGAAACCTTTATCCGTGTTTTTGACAGAGAAGCGAGTAAATACGACGGTATCGAGTTTCTGGCACAGGGAACGCTTTATACCGACGTGATCGAATCCGTTTCGGTCAAAGGACCGTCCAAAACGATCAAATCACACCACAACGTGGGTGGTTTGCCTGATTGGATGACATTCGAGTTGATCGAACCGCTTCGTGAAATCTTCAAAGATGAAGTACGTAAACTGGGGCTTGAGCTTGGACTTCCTAAAGAGATGATCGGCAGACACCCTTTCCCGGGACCGGGACTTGCGATACGTATCATGGGAGAGGTGACACCAAACGAACTCAGACTGCTTCGCGAATCCGATACCATCATGCAAGAAGAGCTTAAAGCGAGCGGAAATTATGATAAAGTATGGCAGGCATTTACCGTCGTGCTCAATGTCAAAAGCGTCGGTGTGATGGGTGACAACAGAACGTACGACAACACCGTTTGTGTGCGTATGGTCGAGTCTGTAGACGGTATGACGGCAACATTTGCACACATTCCTCATGATGTGCTTGAACGTATCTCTACACGTATCATCAACGAAGTGGACGGTATCAACCGCGTGGTGTATGACATCACATCCAAACCACCGGGAACCATCGAGTGGGAGTAGAAGATGTATAGACATCTTTTTCGTATCTTTATACTTTTTAGTCTCGGTTTCGCAGCTCTGGAAGGGGCTGGAAACGGAGGCGATATCAAACAGCTTTACGAGCAAGTACTCAAATCCAACTACGAACAGATCGCTCCTTTGAAAGAGGCGGCGAAAAAACGCCAAAATGCCTATATCTTTTCTGCCATCTTTGCCTTGGTGATTTTTGCAATATTTGTCAAGTTTTACAAAGCGCCGGGTGCGCTTGTTGCATTTTTGATGATCGGTGCGGGGATTTACTACTTAAAGCAGAGTGAACCTAAAATCGACATTTACAAAGAAGCATTCGGCGAAAAGATTTTGACACCGATTGGAAAGCAATGCTGCGGTTTTGTCTACAAGCGGGGAAAAATCACCCGGCAAGAAGTGGAAGAGAGTGGTTTATTTGCACCGCGTATCAAAAGTTTTGAAGCCAAAGAGGGGCTGTTTGAAGGAAACGGTGTGCGTTTTGGATATGTACGCATCATCTTCGATACTCATGAAAATGAGTCGGTTGAACGTTTTGCGGAAAATGAGTTTGAAGGGTATGTGATCGAACTCAACCGACCCAACACCCATAAAGGTGTGTTGGTCAGTGAGCGGCTCAAACAAAGCGTTGCCGATATCGATCCGGAATTTAGCGCATTTTTCAGTAAACTGCCCCGAAAAGGGAAAGCAAACGGATTTGAAGTTTACGGCGATGTGCCGCAGCAGCGCTTAGATCAGTGTTATCCTTTGGCTGAAAAAGAGGTAGGTATCGCATTTTTACCGCATAAAACCATCTTGTTTCTCTCTGCAAAACAAGATGATCTTGATCCTTCTGTCTACGGACAATTTGACTTGAAAAGTGCACCGGGATACCGGCAAGCTTTTCAAAAAATTGCAAATATCGTCAAGGCGTGTCACTAGTGGCTGATATTTTTGTACTTAGTGAAAAAAAGTATCAGGGAGCGAAAAATCTCCCTGTGATCGTCTTTGATTACTACGATAAAGAAATCTCTTTAGATCCTTACGACGCTTTGATTTTCACTTCCAAAAACGGTGTCAAAGCACTTGATGCCATCAACGCATGCTGGAAAGCAAAACCTGTCTACTCTATCGGCAGCGGTACGAGTAAAGCGGTGCGAGAACTGGGTGGAGAGATCGTCTATGAAGCCAAAAGCTCTTACGGAGACAACTTCGCTGAAGAGATCAAGTCACATCTTTTCGGCAAACGGGTGCTCTTTCTACGCCCTAAAGTGGTAACTTCTTCACTTAATACCATTTTGGAAGATGCCGGTGTACTGCTAGATGAAGAAGTTATCTACGAAACCAAATGCAACGATTGTAAGAAACTGCAAAGACCGCCTGAAGGCTCGTATATCATCTTCTCTTCTCCCTCTACGATTGAGTGTTTCATGAACTGTTTTGACTGGGATGAGAGTTATACGGCTATTGTCATAGGGGAAAAGACTGCCTCATTTATGCCTGATGATATCCCTTATGTGCTTAGTGAAAAACAAACCATACCTGCCTGTATCGCACTGGCACGGGAAAAAGCGCAAAGTCGCAAATAAAATAGACAAATTCTTTCATATTTAATATAAACTTAAAGCAAAAACTACTAGAATTAAAATATTAAAACTATTTAATAATATTTAATTGAGGTTAAACTATTTTATGGAAACAACCCAAAGTATCTTTTTACGGGCTCTGAAAAGCAATCTTTATCATGAAGCTGCGCATCTCTATTTGGCGCGATGGCAAAAGTTGCATAAGGCGCAAAGTGTCGAAGAAAAGATTTACAAAGGATTGTTACATGGTGCGACTGCACTCGATTTGATTGAAAAAGGAAAATATAAAACCGCAAAAGCTGTCTGGAAAATTTACGAAAAATACAGACCGTTGATCAAAGAGGGGGTACAACACTACCAAACGCTACATGAAGCGGACCAAATATTGATGGGATACAAACAAAAGTATAAAGAAGTACTCGGATCGTAACGATATAGTATCAAGAAGTGTATCATGAAAACTCTTTTGTAAAAAAAGGTTTTTCATGATGCCCTTACTAACTCAACCACCTCTTTTGTTACAAGGGCATCGCCTTGTATTGCTACCAAGCGAAGGAGAGTTAATCTCCTTCCTCTTTTTTATCCTTGCAATGTTTTAAGTTCGTTTTCTACTTTTTGCAGTTTCTCTTCTGCCGCCTGCAGGCCTTTTTTATTCTCCTCGACGACGTGTGCCGGAGCGTTTGCGACAAATTTTTCATTCTTTAGCATGCTGCTAAGTTTGGCGATCTCTTTTTCAAGTTTTGCTTTCTGATTTTCCAGACGTGCGATAATCGGTGCCAAATCGATCCCCTCAAGCGGAATGTAGACTTCAAGGTTATCGCTGACATCCGCCACTGAGTTTGGCTCTTTTTCTTCTACAAAAGCGACCTCTTTGACACGTGCGAGTCTTTGGATATACTTTTTCGCACTCTCCAGATCGATAGAAGTGTCGTTGAGTTTGATGGCTACACGTTCGATCTCTCCACCGATATCAACCGTCGCTTTGGCACGACGGATGGAGACAATCGCTTCGATGACTAGTGCAAACACCGACTCGATCGCTTCGTCGCGTGAGGTGTCGTTTGGATAGCGCATGATCATGATCGACTCTGCACCCTCTTCAAGGGATGTGCCGCTGAGTTCATGGTAAAGATGTTCGGAGATAAACGGCATGAAAGGGTGGAGTAGTTTCAAAGACTCTTTGTAGATCGCACCAAGCTCTTTGATACTCTCTTTTTCCGCTTTACTCAGCTCGATACCCCAGTCGCAGAACTCACCCCAGAAGAAGCGATACAGTGCCATCGCCGCATCGTTAAAACGGTATGCGTCGATATTGTCACGTACCTCTTTGGTTGCCAGTTTGAAACGGCTGAACATATAGCGCCCCAGATCGGTTTTGATCTCGATGTCGGCAAGATCCGGGAAATTGCTCTCATTCATCAGCAAAAAGCGTGATGCGTTGTAGAGTTTGTTGGTGAAGTTTCTATACTGACCCAGTTTTTCTTTGGAAAGACGGATGTCACGTCCCTGTACCGCAAGGGCAGCAAGAGTGAAGCGCAGCGTATCGGCATTGAACTCTTCGATCATATCAAGCGGATCGATGACATTACCTTTGGATTTGCTCATTTTGTGCCCATGTTCGTCACGCACCAAGGCGTGGAGGTAGATATCGTAAAATGGTACCTCTTTCATTTCATGAACACCCATAAACATCATACGCGCCACCCAGAAAAAGAGGATATCAAATCCGGTGATGAGCATGGAGTTTGGATAGAAGTGCTTTAGATCGTCTTCGTTCCAAAGTTCTCCCTTACCCCAGTCGCCGTTGCCCCAGCCAAGCGTGGAGAAAGGCCAAAGCCCCGAACTAAACCAGGTATCCAAAACATCGGGATCTTGTGTCAGGTTTTTGGAACCGCATTTGGGACAAGCGTCAGGATGCTCCTCTTCGGTGGCAAACTCATGTCCGCAATCGTCACAGTAAAAGACCGGTATCTGATGTCCCCACCAGAGTTGTCTGGAGATACACCAGTCGCGAAGTTCACTCATCCATGCGTTAAAAGAGTTGATCCAGTGCGGCGGGAAAAATTTGGATTCACCGTCGTTGACTTTTTTGACTGCTTCGTCGGCGATCTCTTTTTTAACAAACCACTGCTTGGAGATGTAAGGCTCAACAACATTTTTACAACGGTAACAGTGTCCGACTTGATGGGTATGCTCTTCGATCTTTTCGATAAATCCCGCTTCATCAAGTGCTTCGACCACTTTGTCACGTGCTTCCAGACGCTCCAGTCCTTTGAAGTCACCGCACTCGTCGTTGAGATAACCCTTCTCGTCAAAACAGGTAATAAACGCTAAATTGTGGCGTTTGCCCACTTCGTAGTCATTCGGATCATGTGCAGGGGTAACTTTAACCACACCCGTACCAAACTCCATATCGACATGTTCGTCGGCGATGATCTCGATTTCACGATCGATAAGCGGTAGTTTCACTTTTTTGCCGATGAGATCTTTGTATCGTTCGTCTTCCGGGTGTACCATCACCGCAGTATCGCCAAAGTAGGTTTCGGGACGGGTTGTCGCGACGATAACGTGTCCGCTGCCGTCGCTCAAAGGGTAACGGATATGGTAAAGTTTACCGGCATGATCTTCATACTCGACTTCGATGTCACTAAGCGCACCGTCATGCGTACACCAGTTGACCATATAGTTCCCGCGAACGATCAATCCCTCTTCGTAGAGTTTGACAAACATTTTACGCACGGCATGTTTCAAGCCTTCATCCATTGTAAAACGTTCACGACTCCATGCAGGAGAGATACCGAGGTGACGCATTTGGTTGAAGATTTCACCGCCGCTGTAGGCTTTCCACTCCCATACTTTTTGCAAAAAGGCTTCACGTCCGATCTCTTCTTTGGTTTTCCCCTCTGCTAAAAGTTGTTTTTCGACGACATTTTGTGTCGCGATACCGGCATGATCAAGACCCGGCTGCCAAAGTGTGCGGTATCCATCCATACGCTTGTAACGTGTCATGATATCCTGAAGGGTAAAGGTCAGTGCGTGACCGATATGCAGCACGCCCGTAACATTTGGCGGTGGCATCATGATACAAAAGTCTTTACCGTCTTCTTGTATCGCTTTGTTGCCTTCTATCTCGAAATAGCCGCGCTTTTCCCAGATTTTGTAATATTTTTGTTCCGTATCCTGCGGATTGTATACCGATTTGTTTTCGCTCATAAAATCTTCTCGCATTTTGTTGAAATTTGCGCGATTTTATCCAAAAGAGGGTAAAGGAGTGCTTTGAATCGAAGATTAGGCGTTTTTAAGGGTTTGTATCTTATCTATCAGGGCGGTGGTGCTTCTGTTATCGACAAAGGCGATGGTACGTGTCTCTTTGGCGATGTCGCTTCCAACAATCTCTTTTCCCTCGTAGTCCCCACCTTTAACCAAAATGTCCGGTCTGATCTGTTTGATCAACTCATAAGGGGTATCTTCGTCAAATCCCACTACAAAATCGACCGATTCGAGTGCTGCAAGGATAGTGGCACGATCTTCCCATGTATTGATCGGACGCTCGTTCCCTTTGAGTCTGCGAACCGAGTTGTCGGAGTTGAGTCCTACTATGAGCAAGTCTCCCGGTTTTCGCGCTTCATGAAGATATCGCACGTGTCCGGCGTGCAAAATGTCGAAGCAGCCGTTGGTAAAAACAACTTTCTGGTGTCTGCTTCGTAAGAGTTGTACCAGTTTTTGCGGGGTGACGATTTTGGAAGAGAGTGCGTGTGTAGTGAAATGTTTTTCATAGGAGAAGATCTCTTCCGGCGTCGCGGTGGCACTTCCCACTTTGGAGACGACTACCGCAGCGGCAGAGTTGGCAAAATGTGCCGCGCTGAAGATATCGTTTCCGGCTGCCAGAGCGAAGGCGAGGGCGGCGATGACGGTATCGCCTGCACCGGTAACATCGTAAACTTCATATGCTTTGGTTTTGATATGCTCCATGCTCTCTGCAAAAACCGCCATACCCGCTTCGGAGAGGGTGATGAGGACGTATTGCAGATCCAGCATCTTTTTTAGCTGTATCCCGGCTTTGTAGATATGCGTATCGGTGTCGAGTGAGATACCGGTTGCCGCAATTGTCTCTTTTTTATTCAGCGTGATGAGTGTTGCACCTTTGTATTTGGTAAAATCTTCTCCTTTGGGATCGACCAGAACGGGGATATGATGGTGTGATCACAGAGTGTTTGCATCTTGCCGCCGTTTTTACCACCCAGTCCCAGCGTTGAGCATCCCAGTTTTTTCGCCGTTTGAATTGCTGCTAAAATATTTTCGGATTCGCCACCGGTTGAGATGGCGATGAGCAAATCTCCTTTTTGCGCCAGTGCTTCGATTTGTCTGGAAAAGATATTGCCAAAGCCCAGATCGTTACCGATGGCAGTCAAAAGTGCACCGTTGTTTTCCGGTGCTATGGCAGGAAGAGCAGGGCGGGTCGTTTTGTAACGGCATATCATTTCCGTGGCGATATGCTGTGCATCCGCAGCGCTGCCGCCATTGCCAATAAGAAGTATTTTATGGTTGTTCGCAAGGGTATTTTGTACCGTCTCACACCCCTGTGCGATATCGTCACTCAGGGTATGAAGGAGTTTTTCTACGGTTTGCAGGTGTCTTTTTATCTCTTGTTCTACCATCGTTTTCATGAAGTTATGATAGCGAATTTTACACAAAGTTACATTTGTTCGGGATCGACGAAACTCTCTACCTTTAAAAACTCCAGCAACTCACCCGTTTCACGCAGCAACTTGAAGTGTCCGAGTATGTAGTTTTTCTTCTCTTTGATCAGAGACTGCTGAGAACTGTTGAGTGCACGCTGTGCCAAAAGCAGTGTCTGCATATCGACGGTTGCGTATTTAAAAGCGTTCCAGTAGGCTTCGACGGACTTTTTGTTCGACTCCACCTCTTTTTGGATATGCACAAGGGTATCGTCGGATGCCTGGATATTTTCAAATATCTGTTTCAGGTTATAGCGTGTACTCTCCAAAATATCCTGATATTGATAGTCCAGTTGGGTGATTTTACTTTTGGACTGCATCATCTTCGCTCTGTCTTGCCCACCTTTGTAGAGGTTGTAGTTCATCGAAAGGACGACACTTGCTTTTTCGTCATGAAAAGGATCGATTTGGGCTTTTGAGAACTTCTCCTTACCGGTTACGATCAAGTCTACAGTAGGGCGAAAAGGTGCCTTCTTTGCTTGATAATCGTACTTTTGCGCTTCGGTTTTGTAGCGGTTAAGCAACAGTTTCGCATTTTTCTTTTCGAAAATACTAAAAATTGTTTTACGGGTATATGTCGGGAAAGAGAAAGTACCTTCTGCCGGTTTTTTCCGTGCATTTGCCTTGCCTAAAAAGTATTCGTAAAAAGAGCGAGCGTTTTCGTAACGGGAAGTCGCTTTGACCAGTGCGGTGGAAGCATTTTGTACTTTTGACTTGATGTTGCTTAGATCCCCCTGACTTGCTGCACCGTTTTGGGCTTTGATCTCTACGATTTCAAGAATTTTTTCAAGATTTCGCATATTTTCGCGCTCGATTTTGATCGCTTCTTCCTGATAGTAAAGATCAAGATACGCTTCGATGATTTTCAGCGTCTCTTCTTCGACTTTATCTCTGAATGTCGCCGCTTCTGAGAGGAGTTTTATCTCTTCTCTTTTGAGTTCGGCGCTATGTTTACCGCCGGCATAGAGATTTTCCGTGATACTTAACTGTGCATCGGCTGCGGGGTATTTATCTTCCGTATCGTCATCTGCTCTGGTGTGTGTGTAGTTGTATCCTGCAGTAGAGTAGAGGGTGACATTGGGTTTGAAAGCACCTCTTTTCTCTTCGACTTTGAATTTTTGCTGGATCACTTTTTCGCGTTGCGAGAGGATTTTACGACTGCGGTTAAGCGAAATCATAATCGCTTCATGAAGTGTAAGTGTTTCCTCTTTTTTTGTCATTTTTGTACGGTTTTGATCGTTTACAGGTTTTTTGACTATTTTTTGTACGGTTTTTTCAGGTGCTGTTATTTTGACAGGGGCTTTTTTTACGATTGTGCGATTTTCATCTTTTTTAATGCTTTGGCGCGGTTGTGTTGTATTGTTTTCGCAAACGCTTACAACAGGACTATCGGAGACTTTTGGAAGCGATACTTTTAGGGAACGCTTTTTAAATCTGTTTTTAAGGATATAAGCATCTTTGAAGATTTTACGTACTTTCTTTCGTAAAAAACGGTTTGCACTTTTTCGTGTTTTGAAGTTTGTGATGTATACATGGTTTCTATTTTTATAAGGTACGATAACTACATCGCTCTCAGGAAAACGGCTCAAAATATTTTCGATACTTTCGTCTTTTTTGAAAACACCGAGCTTGATACTATAGTATCCCTCTTTTACGACACTACGATCAATAAGTGTTGCAAAAAGTGTAGATATATTTAATAATAGTAAGAAAAATAGTTTTCCGATCCTCATACGATTCCATTTAATTTTAAATTATTTATTGAATTTTACCTATATCGGCAAGTATCTCAATTTCTTTAATATCTTGTAAAAAAAAACTTTTTACTAAAATAAAATTTCTACCAGTCGATATTATAGTTCAATAACTTTAAAAATACAGGATAATATGAAATGTTTAGCTTTATTAAATGGTTTGAAGCAAAATGGCAGGAGATCAAAGGAAACAAAGGATTATGGTTTACGCTTTTAACGCTCTTCTCTCTGGCAGGTATTTTTATTTCGCTCTATTTTGTCAACTTTTTGGTCAGCGATGTAGCGAAAAAAACGTATGAAAACCAAAAAGACCACTATCTGATCGAATCGAAAGTATTGCTGGAGTCATACGAAAAAAGTGTCTTAACTATCGCAACTGCGGTGGGGTTGGATATGAACCTGCATCTGCTTTTTCAGTCGGATGATGAAAACAAAACGGCAAAAATGACTGCAATAGCGGCAAACTATACGCAAAAATTCGCTCAGGTACGTAACAGCGACGACTTGTTCGTACATTTTACCTACGTGGACAAACTGGTCGACACCAAAGTGATCAACGGACTGAAAGTCAATCCTGACGGTACGAGTATCACGGCGGCATTGCCGTTGTTGGAAAAAGACGGTGTACGTGTCGGTGTGCAGGTAGATCAGGATATCGTATCATTGAAACGACACTATAACAAAGAGAAAAAAGAGTTTGCGCTTTTGCTCGACAGGGGTGCTTATACACAGTTAGATGCACAGGTGCGAAAATCAGATTATAAAACCTTATTTGATACTTACTATGTTAATACAAAAAAATTTGATAGTGAATTTATACAGGATATAGCGAAAAATGATTTGAAGCAGATGTTGAAAGTAGGATATGTTAAAAATCTAAATTACTTTTTTGTTGTTAAAAAAGCATATGGTTATGATGGTCAGGAAATAGGTCTGATGGTCATTGGTGAAAAAATTTCGGAGAAAAACAGTTTTGTCAACTTGATCAAAAACTTAGTCAACAGTGTTACCATAGTCGCACTTGGCTTGATTGTATCGATGATTTTGTTTCTCTTTTAAGAAGGTTGTAGAAGTATGAAAAGAATCAAAATATTTAAAGTCTATTTTATTTTATGGCTTTTTGTCTATTTTATCGCCATTTCCAATATAGAGACATTTAAACTCTATTTCATGTCCACATTAACATTCAATATCGCCATTGTCGCGATACTTGCGATCGGAACGATCATGCTGCTCAAAGGTGCCAAAGAGGTGGTGATGCTGGCGGGAACGTTTGGTGTTTTGATGTACAAAAAACGAAACCTTCCTTTTTATATTCGTGGTATAGAAAAGGTACTTCCCGGCAATATTGCCGACAAGATCTCTTCGCGTGCAAAAAACGAACTACTTTTTTTTACACAGCAGGAGAAAGAGGAGATCCTTTCCTGGATAGACGAACAGTTCGCCAACCAGAACAAGTATAACAACTTTTTTATCGGTACAGTGTTGATGATCGGTCTTTTGGGAACATTCTCAGGACTTTTGGGTGCAATCGGAAGTATGGCAAATATCGTTATGTCACTCTCAGGCAGTGATATCGATATCGGAAAGATCATGGCAGGATTTTCCGGACCTCTCAGTAGTATGGCGGTTGGTTTCGGCTCGTCACTCTTTGGTGTTATCTCCGCTATTTTGTTGAGTATCAAAGGATATCTGCTCAACCGTGCACAGGCTTCCGTACTGGACGGTGTTGAAAACTGGTTGAATGCAAAAACTGTCGATACGCTTCAGGTGATGGAAGAAAACAGTAGTGAGAATGCCCGTGAAATTTTGGAAAAACAACCGGGATTTATGGATATTTTTGTCGAAAAGATGGGCGAGTTACATCAGGAAATCCATATGCTCAATACCAACAATAAGCTGCTTCATGATGCCTTTGCAAAATCTTTACATGTAATCGAAGATATGCAGCATACGCAAAAAGAGACGACACAAAGTATGGTCGAAATTTTACAAGCCCTTTACAAACAAAATCTCAACCATGTCAATCAAACGGATCAGTTGAAACAATTAGTAAGTAAAAATCATGAAGATCAGACACATTTACTTTCCGAACTTGTCACTTTACAAAAAGAGCAACGTTATCAAATGACCGATATCAATACGCAGTTGGAAGATTTGACCTATTTGAGTCAGAAAAGTCATGAAGAGCAAAGTAGATTTAACAGACATCTTCTGGAGTTTGTAGAGCACAAAGATAAAAGTGACGAAAAGATAGCGTTATTTCAGGTTGCAGAATCTTTAGAAGGTTTGCGTCATGAAATCATTAACGAAAAAGCAAAGAAAGATCATGAAAATGACAAATCCGTCACTTTGGATAATAGTGCCGCAAGCTTTTTGGAAAAACACTTTCAATTCAAAAAATCACAGAAAGAAGAAGTGTAAAAATGGCACGTGCTAAACGTTGTGAAGAAGAGTTCAACCCCTGGCCTCCCTTTGTGGATGTATTCTCTTCGGTTGTTTTGGTGTTGTTGCTTTTTATTTTGGTGTTGATTGTCAATGTTGCCTACTATACACAGTTTAACAGTAAGACTGATTCGCAAGCTCAAACAAAATCAAGTAAAGATAATCTTCAGGCAGGTATGGATATAACGGAGATGATTTCGTTGCACAAAACGGAAAAACCGAAAATGGATGCTGCGGGTAACGACTCGCTATTTAGCGGCGGAGAAAAAGAGAGCAGTAGTCTGAGTGAAGAGAAGGAGAGTGCACCGCAAACCGTAGAAAATGTGGCAAAGGGAAAACTTCTCGTTGCCTACAATGACAGCGGTATCTTTCTCAACTCAAAAGCAATAGCGAAAGTCAAGGCTTTTGCGAAAAAAGCAAAAGGCGGTAAACTGGTGATTTCAATGGCATACCCTACAAATGTCATCAGTACGACGATGAAAAAACGGATCTCGATATCAAGAATTATCAACGTCAAAAATACATTAAAAAAAGCGGGTATTAAACTTTCCGATATGAAAATCGAGATCAAAGAGATAAACGATGAAAAATATCCGAACGGATATGTCAAAATAGAAGTAAAATAACTCCGTATGGAGTTATTTTATCTACTATCTACAACTTTTATTCCCAAAACTAAAGTATATTCAACATTTGCCGATATTTCTATTAATAATAGAATTAAAGGTCAATCATGTCGAAAGAAAACAGTCAAAAAGTAAAATATCTTGATAAAAGTGTAGAAGTTTTACATAAGCCGGCAAAGGATGAGACGATTACCGTCTATCCTCGTCCGGGTGATAAAATACATTTTGACTTCGATGTCAGTAAATCTTCTTTTAAACTGGTGGGCGACGATGTTGTCGTAAAGATGCCCGACGGTGGTGAAATCGTTTTTGTTGCGCTTGCGATTCAGGCGTTTGAAGAAAATCCGCCGCAAATCATTCTTCCAAACGGTAGTACACTCTCGCTCGAAGAGCTTCTTTTACAAGTGGACGATATCAAAGATACTCCTGTAAAATCGGTAGTAAGCGATGAAATTGTCGCATTGCAGCAACAACAGGAAAAACTGAAAAAAGAGCTA
>Ga0256843_1001877_pt1 | contig 15999 bp, 12 predicted proteins | sample AlvinellametaG_FD_191572 | JGI IMG/M metagenome (GOLD analysis project Ga0256843, IMG submission 191572) | Pompeii worm associated microbial communities from hydrothermal vent at the East Pacific Rise, Pacific Ocean - Alvinella | ecosystem: Host-associated > Annelida > Integument > Unclassified ... | reverse complement strand
CTTGTCAAAGACAAGTTATTACGATGTGACGCTTGTAAGTGACAGAGATTATTTTTATATCTATCCTACTTCTATCTGGGTACCAACTCACGAAAGTGAATTTGAAGATGTATGTATAGACTTAAAACAGCTAGAAGCTGCAAATGGTTTTAAACTTGTTGTCGAAAGTGTAAAAAAAATCTCAAAAGAGGAAAACTTTGTAGAGTTGGCAGATGGTACACGATTTGATGATTATGACTATCTTGTTATCGCTATGGGTGCTTCAAAAATGAAACACCAAGGGATTGAAAATACACTCTCTATCTGTGGTGCTCCTGAGCAGTCACTTGCTATTCGTGATGCGCTTGACAAGCTTGTAGAAAAAGGGAGTGGAAAAATTGCTATGGGCTTTGGTGGAAATCCGAATGATCCTTCAGCTGTTCGTGGTGGTCCAGGTTTTGAACTTTTATTTAATGTTCACAATATGCTTGAACAAAAAGGTATCAGAGAGAACTTTGAGCTTACTTTCTTTGCTCCAATGGCAGAGCCAGGGAAAAGAATGGGACCTCAAGCTTTAAAGATGATGGATGTTTTCTTCTCAAAACTCAATATTAACAAACATTTTGGCAAAAAAATAAAATCTTTTGAAACAGATGGTATTGTTTTTGAAGATGAGAGTAAACTTGAAGCTGATTTTACTATGTTCATCCCTGCTGGAGATGGGCATCATGTCATTAAAGAGAGTGATTTACCACTTAATGATGCAGGTTTTATTAAAACTGATGATTATTCTTGTGTTTTAAATGAAGATGGCTCATTATCTAACATCTATGCTATTGGTGATGTTGCAGCACTTGAAGGGTATGACTGGAGAGCGAAACAAGGTCATATCGCTGAAGTAATGGCTAAAAATGTTGCTCACAACATTGACCAAAGAGATCAGGCTCTTAGCGACTTTAAAGGGTATAATGAACATCTTAACATCTTATGCGTTATGGATAGTGGTGATGGCGCGGCATTTGTATACAGAGATGAAAAAAGAGGTTTTATGATACCTATGCCGTTTGTAGGGCACTGGTTGAAAAAAGGTTGGGGAGCATATTGTCGCTACTCTAAACTTGGAAAAATTCCTCGTATTCCATGTATGTAAACAACTCCTTTTTACCCCTTATTTTCTCAAGATAGCTCCAAACTTTAGGGGCTATCATCTTTTTCTTTCATACTTTCATACTCTTTTAAAGCAAAACCATATACAATATAGCATTATTACACGAAGGGGATTGTATGTCTGGAAAATCATTATCAAAATTAGATGCTCCAAAAAACATTAATAACAATGAAAAAATACTTAATCAAGATGACTTCATTGTATCAAAAACAGATACAAAAGGGAAAATCATCTACTGTAACGAAATTTTCACAAAAATGGCAGGATATCCTGCCGCTTCACTTATAGGCGCAAACCATAATATTATTCGACATCCTGAAATGCCAAAGATTGCCTTTAAAATACTATGGGAAAAGATTCAAGCAAAAAAAGAGTTTTTTGGTTTTGTAAAAAACCTTTGTGCAGATGGTGGATACTATTGGGTTTTGGCATATATCACAGCTGACCTTGATCTCAATGGAAACATTACATCATACACTTCGGTACGAAGAAAACCACCACAATCAGCTATTAATATCATTATACCTCTCTATAAACAACTTCTTGATGCAGAAAGAAGTGGAGGCGTTCAAGCTTCTGAAGCGATATTAAATGATTTACTCCGACAACAGAATCTTCAGTATGATGAATTTATAATTAACCTGCAAAAAGGAGCAACACTATGAGTTTTTTTGGTGGTAAAAAAAATAACAATGATCAGGAATTGATGCAAAAAATTTCATCAGTTTTAAAAGACACACAAAATGGAAAACTCTCTTCTCGTATCGTTTTAAGTAAAAAAGAGACTCCATTAGAACACATCGCATGGGACATTAACAACTCCCTTGACCAGATGGAGATTATTCTTCGTGAAACACGCTATACAATCAAAGCTGTAAGCAACGGCGAGATGTATAGAAGTATGTTTCCTGATGGTCTTAAAGGTGAATTTAAAGAAACAGCAAACGCTATTCAACAAGCTATTGCATCTATGAAAGCAAATGAGAAATACAAACTTATGGGTATTCTCTCTACTGAATTTTCAAAACTCAATGGTGGTATGAAAGGGAATATGGATATCATTACTTCTGATATCAACAAAACAGCTGATGCTTTTGCTCGTGCTGCACAGCTCACTTCAGGTGCTTCAGAATCAACAGAAAACACTTATAATGCTGTTTCAGATACAAGTACAGAGATTTCAAACTTAAGCGAACTTGTAAGTGATACTGTAGAGGCAATTGAACAAATGGATGTGAATGTTAATGACATTACCACTGTTGTAAACCTTATTAAAGATATTGCAGATCAAACAAATCTCCTTGCACTTAATGCTGCCATAGAAGCTGCAAGAGCTGGAGAGCATGGTCGTGGATTTGCTGTTGTTGCCGATGAAGTAAGAAAACTTGCAGAGAGAACAAGTAAAGCAACAGGTGAGATTAGTATTACTATTCAAAACCTTCAGCAACAATCAAGTGGTATCTCTGAGAATGCTTCCAATATGAGTAATATTGCAAACAATGCAAACGAAACAATGGATACTTTTGCAGATACAATAGGTCACTTAAACAACGATATGAAATCAGTTTCAAAAGAAGCAAACAAAAACAGTTTTGCTCTTTTCTTATCAAACTTTAAAATTCATCATATTATGCTCAAATCAAACACCTACTCAGCAGTGGTCAATGGTACAGCAACAGAGAGTCTCAAACAAAATCATCAAAATTGTGGTTTTGGTTTATGGTACTACAATGAGGGGCAAAAAATCTTTTCGTCAAATACAACTTTTAAAAAGATAGAACAACATCATAAAAGATTTCATGAACTTATCAATGAAAACTTAGATTGTGTATTAAACAGTGGATGTGCTACAAACACTGATTCAAAAGATAATATTATTCAAAGATTTGCAGAAGCTGAAGAAGAATCAAGTAAACTCTTTATCCTTATGGATCAACTTGTTGAAGAAACAGGTGATACCATCAATATGCAAGAGGTGATGGATTAATCCACACGCTCTTGCATTTTGCGTTTGAGCTTCATCTGCCTTTTTGCAAGCTCACGCATATCTTCTGTCGTGTCACTCTCATCCATAATCTCAACCCCTAAAACAGTCTCAACACAATCTTCTAAAGTGATGATACCATCTGTCTGGTCATAATTATCAGTAACTAAGAACATATGCTCTTTTTTAGCAATGAAAAGGTCAAGTGCTTTACTTACAGGCACATTTTCATTAATAGTAAAAATTTTCTTTTTTATTTCACTTAATGGAACATTCTCATCTTCAAGTGCCTGTTTAAAAATCTTTTTAGTAAGCACGAGTCCTGTTACCTCTTCTATAGAGTCTTTATACACAGGAATACGGGAAAATTTAAAAATAGCCTCTTCACTTGCAATGATATCTTTAATAGTACGATTCTCATCAAGAGCAAAAACAACACTTCGAGGAGTAAGAACTTCACTAACTTTGATGTTATCAAGATTCAAAATATTTTCAATAACATCTGATTCTTTTTCATCAATAACACCCTCATCTTCACTCATAAGCATACTCTCTAAAAGCTCCTCTTTTGTTAAAGAGTTAGAGTCTGTTTTACCGTTAGAGATTTTATTTGTTACAGCGAGTGTTGTTAAAATAATAGGATAAGTAAGCCAAATAAATACACGGATAAAATAAGCAGCCATTGGTGCGAGTTGTTTCCAGTAGATAGCCCCTATTGTTTTTGGGATAATCTCAGAAAGGAACAAAATAGCAAAAGTAAGTACAACAGAAACAATAACAACAGCATCATTTCCAAAAACTTCAGAAGCCTGTGCTCCAACAGCAGCAGCTCCCAAAGTATTTGCGATTGTATTTAAAATCAAAATAGATGCTATAGACTTGTTTATATTTTCTTTTTGCATACGAAGCAGTTTTCCAAGCGTCGGACGCTCTTTTTCTAACACTGCCACATACGACATATTAATAGACAATAAAACTGATTCCAAAACAGAACACACAAACGACACCCCTACAGAAAGTAGGAAAAAAAGTATCAATAAATCCAAGTTTTACAAATCCTTTAAAGTAAAATATATTTTGCAAGTCCTAGGAAACTAAAAAATCCTACGACATCTGTAACAGTTGTTAAGATAACTGTACTACCAATAGCTGGGTCTATTTTTAAAGCTCTGAGTGCCAATGGTATCGTTGCACCAAAGAAACCTGCCATAAATAGATTGATAACCATACTCAGCCCAATAACAACACCTAAAAGAGGGATGTTAAACCATGCCCAAGCAATAGTTCCCATAACAAGAGCAAATACAAAACCGTTCATAAGAGATATTATAACCTCTTTTTTGATGATTCTCATTGCATCACCACTTGAGATCTCTCCAAGTGCCAACTGACGCACAACAACCGTCAAAGTCTGCGTTCCTGCATTACCACCCATAGAAGCTACAATAGGCATCAATACAGCAAGTGCTACCATCGAGTCTATTGTATCTTGAAAAAGTCCAATAACCAAAGATGCTGCTATCGCTGTAAGAAGATTTATACCAAGCCAAGTTGCCCTTTTCTTTCCAGCTTTAATAACATCTTCATCCTCTTCAGCTTCATCATCAACACCAGCCAAGTTATACATTTGTTCTGTTGCATGTTCATTGATAATATCATAAATATCATCCGAAGTGATACGACCAAGCAATAGATTATTATCATCCACAACAGGGATAACAGAAAGGTCATACTCTTTAAAATAGTCAACAACTTTTTTAATATCTTCTCTATCATGTGCTACAATAGGTTCAAAAGACTCTTCTGCTGTTTCAATATTCTCTTTGACTGTCTTTGAAAAATCAAAAATCAGTAAATCATCCAAACCAACAGTATAAAGAAGTTTGTTGTTTTTATCAACAATAAAAAGATTTTGAACATTTTCTAATTCATGTTCTTTACGAAGTTTTGCAAAGCGTTTGATAACATCTTGCACCACTTCATCTTCATTAGCGACAAAGACTTCAAGCTGCATATATGCACCAGCTTCATCTTCATCATATTTTTGAAGGGTTTTTATCTCTTGCTTATCTTCATCATCCAGAGTTTTAAAAACTTCAGAGGCAACATTTTCATCTACCTCTTCAAGCTCTTGCATAAACTCAAGTTGATCATCTGATTCCAGCTCTGAAACTGCTTGAGAGAGTTCATCGACACTGAGGTTTTCAACCACATCGTCAAAATATCTATCAGGCAGCGCCAGTGCTACATCACCTACCAAATCTTTTGGTATAAGTTTGATAGCTTGACTAAATTTGCCATCATCCATACCTTTTAAGATTTTTGCTAATTCCGATGGGTGCATCTCACATATTTCGTGAGAGTCTAAGTAATTTTGTAATTGTTTCATGGGCGCAATTATAGCAGATTATCAAAAAAAAATTATGCTACTTCATACACATTCAAAAAAATTTATCTCTACTTAAAATTTATATAAAAAACTTGTTTTTTGAGAAATATCTTCCTTCTCAACCCCATATGCAGGGCAAGAATCTACATCATAATAAAAAACAAAATTCAAATATAATGTCTTGTATATTAAAACTTCCAGTTCTAAACCATTGGAAAGTATATAATCAGATACATCATCTACTTTTGGTTGATAATACCCAACATAAGAGAGCTTACTCTCTTTATTAAACTGTTTTGTATAAGCGATATAGGAATTGACTCTCAAATTTGTTTCTCGTGGATCAACCGAGGTTGTATAGGAGATCGTTTCATAAAAACCACCCAATCCAAAATAGAGACTTCCATAACTATCATTACTAAGATGATAACGAAGTCCACCCCCTGCCAAACGCCTTCTGCTCACCATCGTAAATTCATTCATCTCAGATTGTATAAAAAGTTCATAATTTATTTCAGGAATAGATGTAGCATGAATATAACGGATATGTGCATATGTTTTATTTGTATTTGTCTCTCCAGAAGCTTTTCCGTAACTAAAAGTAAAATCACTCCAAACAACATAAGAGATATTATTATCATAAGAAGCTCGTAGCCCAGCTGAGTAATTATCTACATCACTATTTCCCCTTTTTGTTTCAAAAGAGCCTTTCAATGAACCACTCCAGCCTGGATTATCTCCAATATTTACAGGGGAGATGGTAATAATTGCCTCCAAAGGAAGTGTAGTAAACAACAAAACACCTAGTAACTTGACCCATCTATTTTTTCTAAAAATTTTCAAAAAATACCTCTTTATTTATCATTCATATTACAATAATTCTATAAGATAGTATGATCTATATTTTTTAACACGATATCTATAATATCCATCAAGTTCTATAACAACTCTATAATAGCCATCATGTGTTCCTATACGAACTTTTTTAAACAAACTTCCTTTAGGCGCTCTCTTTTCATAACTTCTTATATCTATATCTCTTTGAAAATCACATACTATTCTATGAGGTTTAACAAGTAAAAAGTTTCTCAAAAGTTTATCATGAGTAGCTATCTTAAGGATCTTCCCTTTCTGATAAAACTTAATAAAAGAGAGTTTTGCAAAAAGAGAAAAAGAGGAGGAAGTATGTGTAGATTTTTGAGCAATGCGCTTCCCTTTAGGGTTACGATAATGTTGTGATAGAAAAAGTGGTAGATGCCAATCTATACTGTTATGCAATCGAATCTTTTTTTCTGAAATGGAACCATCTAAATTTTTATAAGAAAGAGTTACAGACTCTAACACTCTTGCCGTTGATGGGAGTGTTACACTCACCTGTTTTAAAGGGGGAATCTCTACACTTTGATTTGATGTAATAAAAATATCATCACCAGATTTTACGGGGAAAAAAGGGTTTTCTCTTGCTTCAAGAGCAGAAAAAAACAATAAAAAAAGGACAAAGAAGCGAAACATTATAAGAGATACCCTTTTTTTAGAGTATTATAGCAAAAAAAGTACCTATTGTGCAGAAATCTCTTTGAGTTCAAAATACTCTCGTTGTAACTCTGCATTTTGTGCTTTTAGATTACTAACTTCATTTTGAAGGTAATTCTCATACTCCTGAAGTCCAAAAAGGACTTCAAGTGAATTGGTACCATAAAGTAAAACACCTATATAAATACCTAAAAAGACGATAAGAACAAGAAGAAGTAAAAACTTTCCAAGCGAAATTCCCAAATATTTTTCAGTAAAACTCTGGTGTGTTTCTATCTCCTCAAAAAGCTCCTCTTGATTCATAAAAAATCACTCTTAAAAAAGTGTCGCACCTAAATATTCACCATAAACAACTTCATTTTCAATCTCTAAAAGACGATTATATTTTGCAGTTCTCTCACCACGAGCTGTTGAACCTGTTTTAATCTCACCACAGTTAAGTGCTACAGCAAAATCAGCAATAAATGCATCTTCACTCTCTCCAGAACGGTGAGACATAACACATTTATAACCATTTCTTTGTGCCAAACGCACAGTAAGCATAGTTTCACTTACTGAACCAATTTGGTTAGGTTTGATAAGAATCGCATTTGCAATCCCTTTTTGGATACCTTCGTTTAAGATATTTGCATTTGTTACAAAAAGGTCATCCCCAACAATTTGAATCTTATTACCAAGCTGTTCAGTCATAAGTTTGAAACCATCCCAGTCATCTTCACTTAAACCATCTTCGATAGAAACGATAGGATATTTAGCACATAAATCAACATAGTACTCTACTAGCTCAGCAGAAGTAACAACTCTGTCTTCAGAATCTAGTTTATACCCTTTTGTATAATCACCATCAACAACAAGTTCACTCGCAGCAACATCTAAAGCGATAGCAATCTCTTCACCAGCTTTATAACCAGCTTTTTCGATAGCTTCCATAATCACCTGAATAGGCTCTTCGTTTGAACTTAAATTTGGAGCAAAACCACCCTCATCACCTAATGATGTTGAGTGTCCTTTAGATGCTAAAATAGCTTTAAGATTATGGTAAACCTCAGCAGAAGCTCTTAGTGCCTCAGCAAAGTCTTCAAAACCAACAGGCATAATCATATACTCTTGAAAATCTACAGAGTTATCTGCATGACTACCACCGTTAATGATGTTTAACATAGGTGTTGGCATAACCATAGCATTTGCACCACCTAAGTATCTGTAGAGTGGAATATCAAGACTTTTTGCAGCTACACGAGCAACAGCCATAGAAACACCTAAAACAGCGTTTGCACCTAAGTTACCATAATTTTGTGTGCCATCAATCTCTTTCATAGTTGCATCAATAACAGCTTGATTAAAAGGACTCATACCAATTAAAGCATCACTAATTTGTGTATTGACATTTTCAACAGCTTGTAAAACACCCTTACCCATATAGCGATCACCACCATCACGAAGCTCTAATGCTTCTCTTTTCCCTGTACTTGCACCAGAAGGCACGATAGCACTCGCAACTGTACCATCACTTAAGCGTACTGTTGCTTTTACAGTAGGGTTCCCACGAGAGTCCATCACTTCAATTGCACTAATATCATCTATAAACATATATTTACCTTTGTAAAAATTAATTGACCTATTTTAACAAATTTTAGTTAAATATAAGTTTATTCGCCATCAGCTTCATTGATTTCAGCTGTGTCCATAACCATAAGTGTACTCATCCCCATAGCCTGTTTGATTTTTTCTTCAATCTCAGCCGCAAGTTCTGGATCTTCTTTAAACTTTTGTTTTACATTTTCACGACCCTGACCAAGTTTTGTATCTTCATAACTAAACCATGCTCCAGCTTTGTCTATAATGTCAAGTTTTACACCGTAGTCAACAAGTTCACCCTCTTTAGAGATACCCTCACCAAACATAATGTCAAATTCAGCTTGACGGAATGGTGGGGCAACTTTATTTTTGATAACTTTTGCTTTTACACGGTTACCAATTTGGCTTTCCCCTTGTTTAAGAGATGCTATACGACGAACATCTATACGAACAGAAGCATAAAATTTCAGTGCATTACCACCTGTTGTTGTCTCAGGTGAGCCATATCCCATCATACCAATTTTCATACGAATCTGATTGATGAAAATAACTGTACAGTTCATTTTTGAGAGAACACTTGTAAGTTTTCTTAACGCTTTTGACATAAGACGCGCTTGTACACCAACATTTTGGTCACTCATCTCACCCTCTATCTCAGATTTTGGTGTCAGTGCTGCGACAGAGTCAATCACGATTAAATCAACTGCTCCACTTCGTGCTATCGTTTCAACAATATCAAGAGCTTGTTCACCATAATCTGGTTGAGAAACTAAAAGGTTTTCTATGTCAACCCCAAGATTTTTCGCATAAATAACATCAAGAGCATGCTCGGCATCTATAAATGCACACACACCACCTTGTTTTTGACACTCAGCTGTTATTTGAAGTGCTAATGTTGTTTTCCCTGAACTCTCTGGTCCATAAATCTCTATCACACGCCCTTGAGGAATACCGTTAATTCCTAAAGCAAGGTCTAAGCCTAAAGAACCTGTTGAAATTGACTGAATAGGTTCTATCTCTTTATCTCCAAGACGCATCAAAGCGCCTTTACCAAATGCTTTATCTATTTGCTTCATAGCTAAATCTAATGATTTTTGTTTGTTTGCGTCCATCGTTTGGCTCACTTCTTTTTAATTTTGAGTTATTTTATTGTATTTTTGTATTATAGTGCAAATTTATGTCAATTTGTCATATTTTTTTGATTTTTTTAGAGTTTTTGGGAAAGCTTAAGAAAAGATGATGAAACCTTCATAAGAAGATTTCATCGAAATATTATTTTTTATTTGTTGTAGTAAACAACAAAATTCATACTACCACTTACATTGGTATCTACATCATTTGTATAATCAGAATCTATACATGTTCTTCCTGTTGAAAAATCAACATAAGTTTGTGTAAGTACCCCTGATTGGTTAATATCTTGTACCTGTTCATCAGCAGTAAACCCATAATCCAAACAACCAACACTTGTATTAAGAAGTGCTGCATATTTTGTAGAGTCATCTCTAAAATAGTTATATTTGCTAAAGCTCGTATTTTTATAAAAAACCAATGTATTGTATGTTTCAAGATCTAAACTTGTAGGATCTGCTGGAGCAACAAGCATCAAACCACTAGCCTCTTTTGTTGCATTTGTTAAGGCAGTAGCAAAAGCATCTGCTTCATCAAAAGTTTCAAAGAGATAACTTTTTGTAGATGTTCCATCACTATAGTGTGTAATAGCTACCAAAGCACCTGAATCATACCCTGAAATTTCAATTCTTCTTCCATTTGTATACACCAGTGTATCACCATCTAATGTTGCTGCACTTGTAATAGGGGAAGAACCATCAACAGTTGAAACCGTAACTTCAGAAACATCATCATTGATAACAACTTTAAAGATACCTGGTGCATCATCATATACCATATAAAATGTTTTACCAGCAAGTATATCTGTAGTCACTGTTTTTTGTGTTGTTTTGAGATGTTCAAGTGCTTCTGTCTGCGTTACAATATGCCCTTGATAATCGCTAACACTCCCAGAAACATAACTCACAACAGTTGAAAGGTTGGCATCACCTTCAGGTACTTGAGTCACATTATTTGTTTTGAGTGCTTCTACAACATCAGGAAGTATTGCAATACCATTGGAAGCATTACCATCATAATCAAGAGTTTGCAAAAACGCTGCAACGGTTACATTATCTTCAACAATCTCTACACCATCTTTTAATTGGCTCGCAGTTACTTTTTTTAACAGAACATCTCCCACTGAGAAGGTACACTCTTCTCCATTTTCAAAACTAAATGCTCCTGTCGCATCTGTCATACCACTCAAAGAACCACAGCTATATGAAACACCAGAAACAGCACTATCTACATAGTGTCCAATAGGATTTGAAACACTTGTACTAGAGCCATCACTGCTACCACATCCAACTAAAGCAACAACTAAACTTAACGCTAAAGTATATGAAATATTTGCTTTCATTTTGTTCTCCTTATTTATTCATATACTTTAAGTCTACTCCTTATAAACTTAAAAAGGATTAAACCATATTCTACGATTTAAAAAGTTCAAAAAAACTTTTTTCCATCTCGGGATATTCTCTCATTAAACCCTCAATCTGCATAATATCAAAAGCTTCTACAGCCTCTTGCAGTTTTGTTGCATACTTTATAAATGGTGTTATCTCATACTTTTTTGCTACTTTTAAAAGAGTCTGTGCAAAAAGTTTAATATCGTTAAAATTGTTGGTTTTAAGCGCCTTTGCATTTAAAACAGATATTTCAGAACTCAATGTATCTAAAATAACAGCACTATTCTCTTTTATATATTTTGAAAGAGTAAAAGGAGATTCTTTAGACCCCTCCTCTTGCTCTTTTTTCACCCTTTTATGTGGTAAAAATTTACTCATCTCTTCAAAAAGTTCAGCTTTTAAAACAGGTTTGCGTAAATAACCATCAAAATTTTTAGAGCCACCCTCTTCAAACTCCCCTTGCATTACAGAGGCTGTCAATGCTATAATAGGTAAAGAGGGGTGGTATATTTTCATATTTTGTGCCGATTGGTATCCATCCATTACAGGCATTCTAATATCCATAATCACTAAATCAAAAGATTCTTTTTGTACCAGTTCATATGCTTGTAATCCATTTGAAGCTGTTGTTGTTTTTATATTTGTATTTAAAAAATCATTGACTATAAGTTCTCGATTATCTTTTATATCATCAACCACTAACACTTTTGCAGGTTCAAAAACAAGCTCTTCGTGGAGATCTTTTTTATTGGTTTCATATTTAGTTTCATCCTCTACAGAAGCGATACTAATTCCATAAAGTTGTATAGTAAAACAACTCCCTTCACCCTCTACACTACGAACTTTTATCTCTCCACCCATCATTTCACTTAATCGTTTTGATATAGAGAGTCCAAGCCCAGTACCACCAAATTTTCTATTTTCCTGCCCCTCTTTTTGTTCAAATGCCTGAAAAATTCTTTCAAGTTGATCTTCAGGTATCCCCATCCCTGTATCTTCAACACTAATTAAAAGATCTATTTTACTTGTATGTTCTTGTATATCTATTGTTTCAAGGCGTAAAGTGATACAACCATGTTGTGTAAACTTCACAGCATTCCCAATAAGGTTAAAAAGTATCTGTCGCAATCGTACACCATCTAAAAGAAGACTTTTTGGAACAGTATCATCAACAATAATATGAAGCTCAAGCCCTTTATTCTTAATATTCATAGCAAAAATTGCCCCTACTTCCTGAAACAAATCATGAAGATTGGTTGGTTTGTTTTGTAATTCCATCTTTCCAGCTTCAATTTTAGAAAGATCTAAAATATCATTAATCAACATCAACAAAGTATTTCCAGCTGATTGAATCGTTTTCACATACGATTGCAAACGAGGTTCACAAAGCTGTTCATGCAATAATTCTGTAAATCCCATAATCGCATTCATAGGGGTGCGTATCTCATGACTCATATTTGCCAAAAATTCTGATTTGGAACGGTTAGCATACTCTGCATTCTCTTTTGCTTTTTGCAGTGCTTCTTCAATCTCTTTTCTTCGTTTAATCTCCAAAGCAAGTTTATGGTTCCAATAAAGAGTCCCACTAATAATAAAAACAAATAAAAGCAACAACTCATAAATCAGCGTATAGTCTTTTGCCTGTGTAACATGAATATGTACCCAACGATTTTGAATATCTTGTTTTTGTGTTTCTGGTATGGAGTGAATCACTTTATTAAAAATATGAAGCAATACCTTTTCATCACTTTTAAGCAATAATGTATGATGAAAATCAGCATCTATTTTCCCTGCAATATGAAGCTCTTTTGGATAGTAATGCCCAACATTATAAATAGCGACAGCCATATGAGTAAGTGTTGCATACACTTTTGACTGTTGTACCAAAGCAAGTGCCTCTTCTATATTTTGTGTCACTTGGAGCTTTAAAGAGGGATAATGTTTTTGGAGATACTCTTGTGCTCCAGAATTTTTTACAACAGCAATAGTCTCATTGTCTATATCTTCAATATGATTAATAAATGATTTGTCATTTTGCGTCACAAGAACAAAAGGGAACGAACAAAAAGGATCACTTTGCAGAAAATTTTGTGAATTAGCCATCCCTTCAGTAGGTACAAAAGCTATTTTTTTATTATGAAGATCTTCTAAGGAGTTTTCCCACGATTGCACAATTTTTGGAACAAAATGCAATCCAGATTTGTGTTCTATAAGCTTTAAATAATCTCCTATAAGCCCTTCCACAGCACCATCTTTCACATTCAAAAGTGGTTCCCATGCTAAAGCATCATAAAAAACAGTTGGATGAGTTTGAATATACTCTTTTTCTTCTAAACTCAAAACAAGATCAGAATTGTTATGTTCTTTATGCTCAAATCCTATCCATTTGTTATAGATTCTTTCCCTCTCCAAGGGGGAGATAGATTGCAATCCTGCATCAAGAATATCTCTTAAAATAGGAAGAGATTTTTTTGTTGTCATATGAAGTTTCATCGCATTCTTACCACGATAAGATTTAAAAGGGATGATAGTATTAATACCATCTCTTTTTAATACATAGGTAACAGAAGCGTATGTATCAAAGAGTATATCAGCCTTTCTTTGCAAAACAGCATCTACAGCCTGAGAAAATGTTTCCACATCCACAATTTTAATCTTTGGAAACTCTTTTTTCAAAATCTCACGATGAGCATACCCTTTTGGTATAGCCACCCGTTTTCCATTAAGATCTTTTAATGTTTTTACATGTAAGTCATCCCGTATAAAGAAATAATCTAACATCTCAAAATAGGGTTGAGTATAATTCATAAAGAGAGTTCGTTCTTGTGTCAAATAAACAGCATCAAGCATATCTATAGAACCCTCTTTTATCTTTGCAAGGTTATCTTGCCACTTATTGACTTGAAGGGTTAAATGGAGTCCTGTTTTTTTAGCTATAAGTTGTAAATAATCGTTTGCTATACCTTTATAATCCCCATCTTCAACAAAATCTATAGGTGCCCAATCTGGTCCAACACCAACAATAATGTTAGGATGTTTTTGAATCCATTCCTGCTGCTGTTGTGTTAATTGTACTTCTGATGTTGCATATAAAAAAGTTGAGAAAAAAAGTATAAAGAAAACAAAAAATGTTTTAAAACCTTGAAATTGCAATAAATTCATCTATGTTTTCTTCAAAAATATCAACCAAAAGGGGATCAAAATGTGTTCCTTTTGCATCAAGAATATACTGCACAGCATCCTCAACACTCCACGCATCTTTATAGACTCGTTTATGTGTCAAAGCATCAAAAACATCTGCTAGAGCAACAATACGACCAAACATATGTATATTTTCCCCTTTTAAACCTCGAGGATACCCTGTTCCATCCCATTTTTCATGATGTTCATACGCGATAATATCTGCTGCTTTCATAATTTTTCTTGAAGAAACACCCAAGAACTCATGTGCTTTTGTTGTATGGCTTTTCATAATTGTAAACTCTTCCCGAGTTAATTTGCCCTGTTTATGTAAAATAGCTGGAGGAACAGCAATTTTTCCTATATCGTGCATAGGGGAGGCATGATATAAGATATTGGCATCTTCGGCAGAAACACTTGGATGGTAGTGTGCCAAAAGACGAGAGTATTCAGCAACTCTTTTAATATGTTTTCCTGTTTCATCTGAAGTTGATTCCATTAACTCTGTTAAAATAAAAATCATCTCAACCTGAGTCTCTTCAAGTTCTGTTAAAAGTCTATCTACTTTATATTTGAGTTCATACTCTAAAGTAAGGTTGTTTTGACGGAGAATCTCTTTTGCCTTGTAGAGTTCAAGATGTGTTTTTACACGAGCAACAAGTTCATCTGCCTGAAAAGGTTTGGTAATATAATCAACACCCCCAACACTAAACCCTTTGGAGATAGAGTCTATATCAGCTTTGGCTGTAAGAAAAATCACAGGAATATGTTTCATTTTCTCATTTACCTGCATCATCTCACACAGTTCAAATCCATCAAGACCAGGCATCATAACATCTAAAAGGACTAAATCAAACTCATTTTCATCCAAGAGTTTATAAGCATCCTCACCAGAAATAGCAAAAGAGAAATCATAGTTGGATTCCCTTAGAATATTCATAGCAACCTGAATATTATCAGCTATATCATCTACAATCAAAATTTGATATCTAAGGTTCATAAATCTCTACCCTTATAAAATTGTCCTTAAGTATATCATAAAAAAACTATTTATAATACCCAAACAGAGAATCTTTTTCCTTTGATAGGATTGTTCTTAAGTTGCTTATAACCATCATCAATAAATTGTGCTTGGATCGCTACATACGCCTGTCTGTCATAAATATCTATCTTCCCTACAGCACTTCCTTGAAGTTTGCCATCTTTTGTAAGGGCTCCTAAAATATCTCCAGCACGAAGTTTGTCTTTTTTCCCACCCTCTATCACAAGGGTTACAAACTCAGGTTTCATACAAAAATCAGCATCATCTTTAAGTGCTTCAACATCCTTACATGTAAGCTCTCTACTCTCTTTATACTCTTCAAATTCTGCTTCATCTTCTGGTGTTACAAATGTAACAGCAATCCCTTTTGCCCCTGCACGACCTGTTCGCCCTATTCTATGTGTATAGATCTCTTGCGTATTTGCCATATCGTAGTTGACAACCATAGCAAGCTCTTTTATATCGAGTCCCCGTGAAGCAACATCTGTCGCTATGAGTACAGGACATGAGCCATTGGAAAACTGCACAAGTACATCATTTCTATCATACTGTTCCAAATCACCATGAAGTGCAAGGGCATCTATCTTTTGTTTTTGAAGTGTTGTTGCAAGGGTATCTGCTTCT
>Ga0256843_1001876_pt1 | contig 15999 bp, 14 predicted proteins | sample AlvinellametaG_FD_191572 | JGI IMG/M metagenome (GOLD analysis project Ga0256843, IMG submission 191572) | Pompeii worm associated microbial communities from hydrothermal vent at the East Pacific Rise, Pacific Ocean - Alvinella | ecosystem: Host-associated > Annelida > Integument > Unclassified ... | reverse complement strand
AGTTCTATAACGAAATATTTTTGTTTTATTATTGTATGAAAAAAAGAGAGTTACAATATTTTTCTATGAAAAGTATATAGAAGAAAAGTTTTTTATAAAAGGATGAAAAATAGACTAAAGAGAGGTAAACTCCCTCATTAGAAGGAGTTTAATAAAGGGGATTAAATACGAGCGTATTGAACGCTTATACAAGCTTCAAGAGCAGCTAATTCACTTAAAGCCTTGTCACTTACTACATTATCAACCAAAATAACGGCAAGAGCTTCTTTTGATTCATTGCGTGCTAATGAGAAGTCAGCAATATTTACATCATTTTGTGCAAGTATTGTTCCGACACTTCCAATAACACCAGGAACATCAGAGTTTTTGAAAAGGATCATATCACCTTTGAGAGCTACTTCTATATCAAATCCATCAATAGCTACAATTCTTTGTACACCATCATCAAAAATCGTTGCAGCAATTGTTGTTGATCCTTCATTTGTAGTAAGTTTTATAGTGATTAGGTTTTTATAGACACTAGAATCGTTCATAGACTCTGCTTCTATTTTTATCCCTTTCTCTTTTGCGATAAAATCAGCGTTTACATAGTTGATAGTTTCACTTGAGTGACTCATTGCACCAACAGTTACAAATGTCGCTAAAGAATCAACATACTCACCAATCTCACCCTGTCCACTTACTTTAATAGATACAACTTGAGATTTATTGATTTGCGATGCTAAGAAACCGATTTTTTGTCCCATCTCTAAAAATGGTTTTACAAATGATGGAATCTTGCTCTCATCAATCGGTAAGTTCATAGCATTAGGATACGCAATACCTTTAGCAGCTGCAATTGCATTCTCAGCCGCTTGTGTACCAATGTTATACTGAGATTCGTATGTATTTGCACCTAAGTGAGGAGATACTACAATATTATCCAAATCAAGAAGCTTATTGTCTGTTGCTGGTTCTTTTCCAAAAACATCAATCCCTGCAAAACGGATTTTTCCAGATTTAAGACCATTGTAAAGAGCATCTTCATTATATAGATCACCTCTAGCACAGTTTACTAAAACCACACCATCTTTCATTTTAGCAATCTCTTCTTCACCAATGATACCTATAGTCTCTTTGTTCTTTGGTGTATGGATAGTGATAACATCACATGCTAAAATATCATCAAAGTTCTTTGTATATGTCATATCAAGGTCAGTAACTTTTGATGGGTGAATATATGGGTCGTATGCTACAATATCCATCTCAAAAGCTTTGGCACGTTTACCTACACGGCTACCAATGTTACCAAAACCGATAATTCCAAGTTTTTTACCTTTGAGCTCATAGCCGTACCATTTTTCACGTTTCCAGATTCTTTGGTTTTTAAGATGATCGTGAGAGTATGGGAACATTCTCATACATGAAAGCATATGTGTCATTGTAAGTTCCACTGCAGCGATTGTGTTTGCAGTTGGTACATTCATAACTATGATACCTTTTTTAGAACACTCAGGGATGTTTACATTATCTACACCAACACCAGCACGAACAATCGCTTTAAGATTTGTTGCGTGTTGAATGAAAAAATCATCAACATCAGTTGAACTTCTAGTAATAGCCACATCAGCAGTTGGAATAATTTTTTCAACCAACTCTTTTTTATCAACATCTGCTGCCATTACAAAATTAATATCTTTATCTTCTTGAAGCATTTTTAATCCAGCTTCATGGATATGATCACATACAACTACGGTATATTTTTGCATTTACGATTCCTCTTTCATTGGCTTTATTTGAGCCGAGATTTTATAATTTTTCAGTACATTAACCAAGTTTTTCAATTTATCAACATTTTGTGAATAAATAAATAAATCTATACCCTGCTTATCTTTTTTTAAAAAATATTTCAGCTTATGGTTCTTTAATTCCTCTTTTAAACAAAAAAGTTGATATGGATCTTTAAGCTGTGCAGATAGTTTATAGGTAATAGTTTTAGTTACTTTTTCTTTTAAGTCCACTTTTACATAGACTTCATTTACAGGATAAAAGTATCCTTTTCTTTGAGCTTTTGAAAAATGTTCAAGCCAAAGTTTTTCTGACTTAGTATGGATTTTCTCTTCTTGAGGTTTTAGTGGTTCCTCTTCAAAATCGAGTTCATCCTTATTGATATTTATAAGAAAAAATATTAAAAAAATGGTTACCCCACCTGTAAAAAGTGGAGCAAACCATTTTAAAAATTTTTTCATAATGATGAAATCTTATTTTTTGATTTTATCTTTTATTAAATCACCTAAAGAGTGAGATTCATTATCATTGATCTCTTCAAGCATTGCTTGGTTTTTAATATAGTCAAGTTTTTTAACAGATAAACGGATACGGTCACGACGAGTGTCAATATTTGCTATTGCCGCTTCAATCTCTTGACCAACTTCTAACTCCTCTTTGTTAAGTGGAGCCAAATCTTCATCACGAATAAGTGCATCAACACCATCTTCTAAAGAAACAAATACACCGAAATCTTTAATGTCACGGATAGTTCCAGTAACTACAGAGTTTACTTTGTGTGTTTTTGCAAACTTGTCAATAGGAGACTCTAAAAGAGTTTTTCTGTTAAGTGAAATTTTTTGATCTTGCTCGTTAATTTTAGCAATTTTAACTTCTACTTCATCACCAGATTTTAAAACATCTTTTGCTTTTGTATTTTTATCCCAAGAAATATCTTGATTGTGTAAAAGACCCTCTACACCGTCAATACGAACAAATGCACCAAAATCTGTTAAAGATGTTACAGTACCAGTTACGATATCACCTTCACGATATTTTTTCAAGAACTCATCAAACGGTTTTGGAAGTAAACGTTTAAGAGATACACGAAGCTTATGAGTTTTAGGGTTGATCTCTATAACTTCAACATCGATCTCTTGACCAACTTCAAGGTAATCATTTGGATTTTTAACATTTTTATTCCAAGTGATCTCTGAAATATGTAAGAAACCTTCGATATCATTACCAAGGTCAACAAACACACCATAGTTTTCAATATTTGAAACAGTTACAGTGATTGTATCACCTTCGTCAAGTTCTTGCTCTACTTCAGCCCATGGATCAGGATGCACTGCTTTGATTGAAAGAGATAAATGTCTTTTATCTTTATCATAATTGATAGCTTTTACAGTTACAGTATCACCTTCATTGTAAAGTTTAGATGGATTTACTGGACCTTTATAAGAGATCTCATTATAGTGTACTAAACCATCAACACCACCAACATCAACAAACATTCCGTATGAAGTGATCTTTTTGATTGTACCTTCAACAACAACATCTTCTGCCATAAGTTGATCAATAATCTCTTTTTTCTTTTTACGCTCTTCGTTAAAAAGTTTTCTTCTTGAAACAATGATTGAATTTTCAGCTGGATCGATTTTTACAACTTGTGCTTTTATCTTACGACCAACTACATCATCACTGTCTTTAAATGCAGCAAGTGAACGAGGCATAAAGAAAGAAACTGCATCAGCTTCTACAACATAACCACCACGATTTTTCTTAGTGATGATACCCTCAATAACTACATCTTCAAAATCATCTTTGTGTGCATCAATAAACTCAATAGTTTTCTCTTGTTCTAAAACTTTTTTGTAAGAGATTTTAGGACGCTCATTATAGTATCCCATAATCATTACTTTGATCTTATCACCTACATTGAATTTTAATTCGCCATTTTCATCACGAATCTCATCAAGGTTGATAATACCTTCAAGTTTATCACCTACACCAACTAATGCTCTATTGTCATCCGCTTGGATCTCTACTATTTCACCTTCTACGATGCGACTTGTTTCTTGTTGCTTTTCACTTGCAGCAAACATCTCTGCAAAATTTTCTTCTTCTTCAAATGATTCGTTATCGAACGCCATTGCCTATCCTCTGTTACATAAAAATTGTCGTGATTATATCTTAAATATGATTATATAGGTATTAAAGTAGAAAAAATTAGTGAAATTTTGGTGATATTATCAAAGAGGCAAAAGAAACCAGCCCTTTTTAGCCTAGTTTTGCCTCAATTGCGTTAACAACATTTTGAATGATCCAATCAGGTGTAGAGGCACCCGCAGAGATACCACAAAGCTCTTTTCCTTCAAACCATGAAAAATCCAAATCTTTTTCATCCTCTATATGATAAGAATCTTTACAGTTCTCTTTTGATATTGAAAAAAGCTGTTTTGTATTGGAAGAGTTTTTTCCACCAATTATAAGCATCACATCAGCTTTCTTTGAAAGTTTTCTTACTGCATCCTGATTTTCAAATGTTGCATTACAGATGGTGTTAAATACTCGTACCTCTTTATAACGAGGGATAAGATAGTTGGCAATTTTAAGATACTCTTCCACTTTACGTGTTGTTTGAGCGATAAGTGCTATATGTTCATGAAGTTTAAGTCCCTCTAAATCTTCAACTGAAGTAACCACCTCTGCACCATGTGTCGCATATGATTTAACACCTTTGATCTCAGGGTGTTTTTCATCACCAAAAATAACAACACTGTACCCTGCCTCACTCATCTCTTGAGCAATCTCTTGAGGTTTGGTAACAAAAGGACATGTTGCATCAACAACATCTACCCCTGAACTTTTGAGTGCTGCCAACTCCTCTTTCACAATCCCATGTGTTCTTACTATCGCTTTATCACCCGCTTGAAATGTTGTAAAATCTTCAACAAGTCCAACTTTAAAATCTTGGTCAAGTCGGGCTATCTCTTTGGAGTTATGGATAAGAGGTCCATAAGTCGCAGCATTTTGGTTCTCTTCTGCTATTTTAATGGCACGCTTGACACCAAAGCAAAAGCCGTATTTTTCAGCAAGTTCTATTTTCATCTTAGACAAACTCCACTTTTGTAATCTTTTGCACTAATTCAAAAAAGTTTGGAAAAGAGGTGTTGATACAATCCAAGTCAGTCACTTTCATACCACAACGAAGTCCAGCAATGATAAAGCTCATCGCAATACGATGATCACCGTCACTCTCAACTTCTGCTTTTTTCAACACTCCACCAACAATCTTATAACCATCTTTATATTCATGCACCTCTATATTACATGCACGAAGCCCCTCTACAACAGTGGCAATACGATCACTCTCTTTAACACGCAACTCTTCGGCATTTTTCACAAGACTCTCACCCTCAGCACACGCCATAGCAATACTAAGTGCTGGAAGTTCATCTATAAGCCAAGAGATATTATGCTCAACCGTTATACCATGCAGTGGTGCATACTTGATTGTTATATCTCCAATAGGTTCATACTTATTATCTGTTAACTCATAAGTAATATTTGCACCCATATGCTCTAACACTTTAAACGCTTCAATACGAGTGGGATTAAGCGTTACCCCTTCAAGAACAACATGAGAATCTGGAGTTATAGCTGCTGCTACTGCAAAGAAAAAAGCACTAGAGGGATCAGCTGGAACTCTTATTTTTAATGGAGTCAGCAGTTTTTTCATAGGCTTAATGGTCGTTTTAAGACCATCTACCACTATCTCTGCACCCATACCTGCAAGCATTCTCTCTGTATGATCACGTGAGAGTTCAGGTTCTGTATAGCTACACTCCCCATCAGCTCTCAGTGCTGCTAAGATCATGCATGATTTTACCTGTGCAGAAGCAATTTTACTTTCATAATCAAATGCCTTGAGTGATGCCCCACGTATACTAAGGGGTGCCAAATCACCATTTTCTCTTCCATCAATCTTCGCACCGATGCTTATCAGTGGAGCAGTCACCCTTTTCATTGGACGACGGCGTAAATATTTATCACCTGTTAATATAAAATGACCATTTGCAGAACTTAAAAGTCCACAAAAAAGACGCATACCAGTCCCAGAGTTTCCACAATCCAAAATCTCAAAAGGCTCTTGAATGCCATCACTTGAGATTTTAATAACTTTACCATCATCCTCTACTCTAGCACCAAGATTTTTAACAATCTCCAAAGAGTTCATTGTATCTTCAGCACGTAGGAAGTTTTCAATTTCACTCACACCATCTGCAAGCATTGCAAACATCACACTGCGGTGTGATATGGACTTATCTGGTGCTATAGTATCTATGTGAAGTTGGAATGCTTCTGCTGGATAGACTTCAACACTTTGCATTATCTTAGTCCAATTCCAAGTGTTTTTTCCAAACTAGCTAAAATAGCTTCCATCGCCTTAGTGATATCTTCCTCTTGTAATGTTTTTTCATCAGACTGTAAAACAAAACGGATAGAAAGGCTCATTTTATCTTCTAAACTTTCATCTTTATATTTATCGACAGGATAAAAACGTATAAGCTCTTTTGTAGCATTCTCTTCAATCACATTTTTAATAGTTTCATAAGAGATATCCTCTGGTACGAGTAAAGAGAGGTCTCTAAATGATGCCTGATATTTTGAACGTTTTTTTGCTGTTTTCAAACCATAAGAGAGTTTTGAAAAATCGAGCTCACACATATATGTCACATCAAGATCATACTCTTTTTGTACTGTTGGATGGAGTTTAAATAGTTCACCTATTACTTCACCATTTTGCATCACCTGTGCAACTTGATAATCGTGTGCCAACTTATGGCTCGGAGTAAACTCTTTGAGTGTAACATCTCCTATAACATCTGCTATTTTCTGCACAAAGAATCCAAAATCAATCTTTGGAGGCTTACCACCATTTAAGAGAGATTCTGCCTCTCTTTCACCACTAAAGACAAATGCCATTTTTAGAGATTCATCACGTGTTGGTGTAAAAACAGAACCAACCTCAAAAAGTTTTACAGAAGCATACCCGTTTTTTACATTATGAGACGCAGCTTTTAATAGTCCTGTAAGAAGTGTAGGTCTGAGCGTATCAAGTGTTTGTACAATTGGATTAAGGAGTTCCAATTCCTCTTTTGTTGTTTCAAAACCATATTCATTGAGTACTTTTTTCTCATCAAAAACAAAATGAACAGATTCAAAGAAACCACTTTGTGCAGCTTTTTGTCTATATACTGAGCGTTTTTTATACTCAAAGTAGTTATCTTCTAAACGGTTATCCTCTTTTAAAACAAATGGTTTTGACGGAATGTTGTCAATACCAACCATACGTACAATCTCTTCTACAATATCTTGTTTGTTTGTTATATCATGGCGGAACTGTGGTACTGAGATAACAAAATTATCTGTTGAGGATTTTGATGTATCAAATCCAAGATTTTTCAGTATTTTTGCTACATGTGCTTTGTCTATATCTGCACCGATAATCGCATCAATCTCCTGCTTAGTGACAATAACAATCTTCTCTTTAAAAGTGTTAGAGAGTTCTATATTACCACTAAATGTTGATGATGAAGAAAATGATTCTAAAAGCTCAATACAGTAAGAAAGACCACCTTCAAGTTCTGGTTCACTACCACGTGAAGTTCTATAAAACATAGGACCTGATTCTATTTTATGCTCTGCCATCTTTTTAGAGATAATATCTGGTGGAATGTAAGAAGCTTCAAGTAAAACTATCCCCTCTTTTTCAACCACTTTTGATTCATCTTTTTGGATAATACCAACAATGGAAGCGATATCACCACTCTCATTTTTTATGGAAGCATAACCGTTTTCATCTTCACCTAAGACAACCTTAGCCATCTTCTCATCATCTTCTCTAAAGAAAGAGTGACGGTATGCTCTTAAGATCACACCTGTGGAGTGTGTAACATACAGCATCATAGCATCAACATCATTTTCACGACTCTCTTCTATCTGTGCAAGTCGTAATTTAATAAGTAATGGAATTGTTAATTCTTTTAAATCTAACGCTCTGTAACGTAAATTGACATCAAACTCTTTTTCATGTGCCAATGCCACTATACGACCGATACCACGCTTGTCATCATTATCAATAACATTGTATTCTTTAATAGGTCTGTCAAACGCAGCACTTAGATCACGAGCTACACCACGGATGCTCAGGCAGTCACCTCTGTTTGCTGTAAGTTCGATCTCAATTAAATCATCATTGAAAAGTGGATTTGTGTTGACCTCTTTACCTAAAGTACACTCACCCATACTCTCATCAAGTTCCATAATCCCTTTGCCAAGGTCAGGTAAACCTATCTCACCAGCAGAACAAATCATACCCTCAGAGTCAATACCGCGAAGTTTTACAGGTTTGATCTCCATACCATTTGGCATAACAGCACCAATGGTTGCAACAACTACAGTAAGTCCTGCACGAACATTAGATGCCCCACAAACGATCTGGCGTGTTGCACTGCCGATATCTACTTTACAAACATTAAGCTTATCAGCATCAGGATGTTTTTCACATTCTAAAACCTTACCAAAAACTATTTTTGGAGGGACTCTATATTCATGAATACGATCAACTTCAAGACCTATGGCATTAAAAGTTTTTGCAATCTCTTGCGTAGATATATCGTGTAAATCTATCCACTCATTTAACCAAGATTTTGTTACTATCATTGAAATTGCTCCAGTAGTTTAATATCACCTTCAAATAATGAACGAAGGTCTCCAATTTGATGAATCAACATTGCAAAACGCTCAACACCAAGTCCAAAAGCGTATCCACTTACATTTTTATACTCAACTGCTTCAAAAACATTCGGATCAACAATCCCGCATCCTAACACTTCAAGCCAACCTGTATGGGAACATACTCTACACCCTTTACCCTCACAAAACACGCAAGAGATATCCACCTCTGCCGAAGGTTCCGTAAATGGGAAGAATGATGGACGGAAACGAACAGCTACATCACCAAACATATACTTTAAAAAATCTTCTAAAATAAATTTTAAATTAGCAAAAGATACTTTTCCTTCCTCATCAACCAAAAGCCCCTCAATCTGATGAAACATCGGCGTGTGAGTCAAATCATAATCACGACGGAAAACTGCACCTGGTGCAATCATGCGGATTGGGGGTTGCGTGTTCATCATAGTACGGATCTGTACAGGTGATGTGTGAGTACGTAAAAGCATCTCATCTTTAAAATAGAAAGTATCTTGCATATCACGTGCTGGATGGTATTTTGGAAGATTTAAAGCTTCAAAGTTATGAAAATCATCTTCTACCATCTGTCCAGTTTTTACAGCGAAATTCATCGAAGAAAAATACTCAACAATTCTGTCCATTGTCTCCATTACAGGGTGCAGTGCACCAGCAGAACTTTTTGTACTAAACATAGACACATCAAGAGCTTCTGCTTTCATAGCCTCTTGCAACTCTTGTGTTTGAAGTACAATCTTACGTGCAGTAAACTCATTCATAAGTGCTGATTTATGTTTGTTCAACTCTTTGGCAAACTGCCCTTTTTGCTCATTTGGCACATCTTTCATTTTAGCGAACTCTGCTGCTAAAACACCTTTTTTACCAAATATTGCAACGCGTATCTCTTCTAAAGCATTGACACTGCTTGCTTCGTTAATTTTATCGTACCACTCTTTCAATATAGAGTCTCCATCATTATCTAAAAATTTTTAAGAGATTATACTCAAAATTTTGTTACAAATACTTTTAATGTGCTATAATTAAAAAAAACAAGGATAATTTTATGTGTTTATTTTGTAAAATAGTCAATAAAGAGATACCATCAAACGTCATTGCTGAAAATGATAATTTTTTAGCTTTTCACGATATAAATCCAAAAGCACCTGTTCATATTTTAGCAATTCCAAAAATACATGTTGATAGTTTTAATGAAGTAACACCTGAGACGATGGCAGGGATGACAGAGTTTATCAAAGAGGTTGCCAAAGAGGTAAAGATTGATAAAAGTGGTTATAGAGTTATAACAAATATTGGAGAAAACGGTGGTCAAGAGGTAAAACATCTCCACTTCCACATTCTAGGTGGTGCAAAGCTTAAATGGGGACATTTCAGTGATGCGGATCCAAAGGATTTCATCTAACATTGCGTGTTAGTGCTTTATGCACTAACTACAACACGCGTCAATCTCACCTAGATCTATCTTACTTCCACCACCACTGATCATTTTCTCATTTTCACGGATAGTTGTTCCATTATGGATAATTGTATAACTAATCTCAGTAGTATCACGTATAGTATTGATGGTTGAACAGTATGTCTCAACAGAAGCCATTACCCAACGAGCAGCTTTGACATCATCTGCATCAGAATCAAACGTGTATGTTAAGTGTAGTTTGACAAATTTTCTAGGATGATCCTCAGCACGGACAACATCACCCTCAACAGACAGGTTTGTCACAGTATGACCCTGATTCTTTGGCAAAGCTATCATATCGCTGGCACTACAAGCTATCAAACCTGATAAAAAATACTCTATCGGTGATATCACAGGACAATCAATTACAAAACTTCCATTTTGTGTTTGTGCTTCAAATTTCATATCCTCTTGATGAGAAACTGTTACTTTCATCTGTTATTCCCCTTGTAAGTAATTTTTGAAGTATGCTAACTGTTCTTTCGTTCTTTGACTTGCAGTTCCACCCTCTGATGTTCTTGCATTCATCGAATGGCGAAGTCCAAGATACTCCATCACATCTTCATTGATACGATCATCGATCTCTTTAAGATACTTAAACTCCATTTTTGAAAGGTCAACTCCAAGCTCTTCCCCTTTGGCAACTGCACGACCTGTAATAAAATGCGCTTCTCTAAATGGGATACCACACTTCTCAACCAAATAATCAGCCAAATCAGTAGCACTTAGATGCCCAATAGCACAGGCATTTTCCATATTATGTGCTTTTACTTCCATAGTTCTTATAGCTTCTTTAAGAATCTCCAAAGAGAGTTCAGCAGTTTCTACTGCATCAAAAACACCCTCTTTATCCTCTTGTGTATCTTTGTTGTATGCAAGAGGAAGCCCTTTCATAACGGTTAAAAGACCAACTAGTGCACCATAAACACGCCCTGTTTTACCACGAAGTAACTCTGGTACATCTGGGTTTTTCTTTTGTGGCATAATGGAGCTTCCTGTTGAGTACTCATCTGAAAGTTCTACAAAACCAAACTCATAACTCGACCATAAGATAAGCTCCTCTGAGAGGCGTGAGATGTGCATCATCATTGTAGAGATATTAAATAAAATCTCCAAAGCAAAATCTCTGTCACTCACTGTATCCAAACAGTTTACACTCACACCATCAAACCCTAAAAGTTCAGCTGTAAGTTTTCTGTCAACATTGTGTGGTGTTCCAGCAAGAGCCGCACATCCAAGTGGAGAGATATTATTACGCTCATACGAACTCTCAAATCTCTCGATATCGCGTTTGAACATTGAGAGATAAGCTCCTAGATGGAAACCAAAGTTAATAGGTTGTGCATGTTGAAGGTGCGTCATTCCAGGAATCAATGTCTCAGTGTGTTTTGAAGCCACCTCTAAAACAACCTCCATAAGTGCTTTAATCGCTTGGCTTATCTCTTTGTTTTTACGAAGAACATAACGGCGAAAATCAACAGCAACCTGATCATTTCTACTTCTTGCAGTATGAAGTTTTTTTCCTGTATCACCTATGATTTCAGTAAGGCGTTTTTCTATCCCCATATGGAGATCTTCATCAGAGATCTTCCACTCAAAAGAGCCCGATTCTATCTCATCTTTTACCTGTGCTAAACCTTTTTTAATAGCTTCAAGCTCTTCTTGAGTTAAAATCCCCTGCTTTGCAAGCATTGTTGCATGTGCAAGTGAGCCTTCGATATCTTCTTGATAGAGTTTTCTATCAAACATAATTGAAGCATTAAATTCATCAAGTAGATTTGATGCACCGCTACTAAAACGGCCTGACCACATTTTTTCCATTGGAGTTCCTTACATAATATTAAAAAGTTTGATATTTTATCTAAAAAGGGGAATTTTACAAAGAGTAAGAGAGAAAATAGAGTATAAAAACTCTATTTATTTTTTAATTACAAGCAGGAACATTACCACTGTCTTTAGCATATTCAACTAAAAACTGTCGTAAATGTTTCGACTTTTTGGTATAACGTCTGCTTTTGAAATATTTCCAAGATTTTTTTGCTTTTTTATTTTTAAGATGCAGTTCAGCCAAAGGTTTCCCTTTAGCTTTCATAAGCTTTTTCCATTGTTTCATTTTATATTTTGCTACAAAATTCTGACCATCTTTATGACATTTCAAACATTTTTTTATAAACTCTTTTTGCCCTTTATAAATGGCTGCATTTGAGGAGGATAATGTTAAAACTGTCAATGAAATGAAAATGAGAAAAAGCTTTGTCATATATTTATCCTGTAAAGTTTAACTCCATATTACATTAGAATATATTATAAATTCCTTATATCACCGAAATTTGATTTTAAAATCACAAAAGTTCTATAATTGAAACTTATTATAAAGAGTTTCATCCAAATCCCAAACACCTATTTTCTTTAAATGTTCAACAACTGATACAGTACAATCAACATCATCAGGCCATTCTCTTACAAAACCATCAAGTTTATTCTTATTTGTACCATCGATTCCCACCATCAGACCTGATACAAAAACATCACGCTGAGAGTCCATATTGTTTGTGACACGCCACACCAACATATATGGGTTTGAAACATCATTCTTTTGTTCATCAACAAAAACAACTATACGCATATGGGGACTTAATGCAACAAGTGCATCAAAATACTCTTTTACCTTGCGTGTTTTGTTGACACTGATAACAGTTATAGGATTTGAAGTATCTGTCATATACTGTTTTAATCCTCTTGCATCACTTATAAGCTCTTTGACTCTTGTAAACAATGTCTCATCATCAAGCAGTTGTGGTGCTTCTAAAGCATTATCAACTGTTGCATCAATACCAAGTTTTCCACCAACCAAACTCTCAGGGGAAGAGTGATCAAGAGCATCCAAAATCCCCTCAGTGATAAACATAGATTTTGGAGAGAAACGGTTCAGTACATACTCACTAAAAGCTTCATACTCTTCTAACTCAGGAGCCTCCTCATCCACAAAGATTGCGTGTTTAACAAAGCTCATCTGTCCTGCACCCCAAAAAGCATGCATAAACTGTTTTGCATGTCCTTTATAAAGTGGCTGCATCTTTGCTAAAATAAGGTTATGAAATCCTGCATTTTCAGGCATGTGATAGTCTATGAGATCAGGAACCGTTGTTTTAAGAAGTGGAAAGAAAATCTTACCTGTTGCCCATCCCATATATTTATCTTCCAAAGGTGGTTTACCAACAACTGTTGCTAAAAATGTACGCTCTTTTTTCATACTCATAGCACTCACTTCCATCACTGGATAAGGTTCTTCGAGTGTATAATACCCTGTATGATCCCCAAAAGGACCCTCTATTTTCATCTCACTAGGATCAACCCACCCCTCTATCACATAATCAACATCACGTGGAATATAAAGAGGTGTTGTAAGAGACTTGACAAGTTGCGCTGGTTTTTTTGTAATAAGCCCATACATTAAAAGTTCATTCACACCATAAGGCAGAGGTGCTGTTGCACACCATGTATAGAGCGGATCACCACCAATAGCTATACTTACAGGCATCTTTTTACCAGCTTTTTGGTACTGATCGAAAAAGTGTGATGAATCTTTATGGATCTGCCAATGCATCCCCAGATGGTTTTTATCATATACCTGAAGTCTGTACATCCCAAGATTGACCATTTCACCATCAAGAGACTGCGTATAAACCTGCCCCATAGTAATAAACGGTCCACCATCTTGCTCCCAAGTGGTAAGTACAGGCATTTTATAAAGATCTACTTCATCATCAAGATACTTAATCTCTTGACACTCCCCCTCCCCTTTGAGTCGTTTTGGGAAAATATTTTTAAGAGCGAACAGTTCACTTGCCATTGAGAGTTTTTCCATAAAACCTGCTGGTGGTTTCATATGAAGCAGTTTTGTTATCTCATCAGCTACACTCTCTATCGTGCGACCAAAAAGAAGTTCACAACGCTTATAGGAACCAAAAACATTCATTAAAACTGGCTCTTGAAATTTTTTGCCAGTTTTTTTATCTACAACATTGGTAAATAAAAGTGCATCTCCGCCATCTGCTTTTTTTACCTCTGCATAACCTAAATGGGGAATCTCTAAATAGATATCCAACTCTTCATCGATAACACGCAACTCATTATGTTTTTTTAAAAGGTTTATTGTTTCTTTCATATGTATCACTTATTTTTTTATGAATTATATCATTATTCTAAAATTTTAGAAACATTAAGCTTACCATAGCCATAGTAGATATTTGATCCATTGGCATCATAAAATACATTACCAATCTTATCACTTTTATCACGCAAAATCTGTATAACTTCATCATGGGTTAAATTTGGATTTTTTTCCAATAAAAGAGCAAGTGCACCACTTACTACTGGTGCAGCCGCCGATGTACCTGTAAAATGACCATTGTAAAATATATAGCTACCATTGTTAGCACCTGCATCACCTGTTACATCTAGCGTAGTCATAGCCAACTGTACACCACCTGGAGCCATAATATCCAAGCTACTGCCATAATTGCTATAATATGCTCTTGTATTATCTTTATCTGTTGAACCAACAGCAATCACTTCGGCAATCGAAGATTCATCATTGTAGTTATCAAGGTTATAATCATCATTACCAACTGCAAAAACTATCAATGTTCCTTTCCCGTTACGCCCATTTTGGGATAGATCAACAATTTTACTTTTTACAGCATCAGAAACATTATAGGTACCCCAACTACAACTAATAATATCAGCACCAAAAGATTCAGCTTTATCAAAAAGTTCTATAGTTTCACTGTCACTCATAACATCTTTGTATTTCAAAAAAATGATTGAAACATCTGATGCTACACCTAAGATACCTTTAGAGTTTTTTCGAGCGGCTATTAATCCCGTTACAGCTGTTCCATGATAAGCACTAAAATTTGTATGGTTTACATCAGATGTTTTGGTACTAATATCATAACTATCCACCACAGCTTTATATAAATCTTCATGCCCAACATCCAAGCCATCATCTATAACAGCTACTTTGATACCTTTTCCAGTGTACGTTTGCAAGAGATCTCCTACATGAATATGAGCATCATTATTGACTGCGTGTTGTTCATAAAACAGATCATCTTTGTAAAGGTACCATTGTTGATATGTATAAGGTTCTGTAAATGAATTTGTAGTGTCATTAACAGCAACATTATCACTACAAGAGATAAAAAATAAAGAGGATGTAACACTCAAAAGTATAGTAAAAAGTTTCATCGTTTCATACTTTGTTTTAAAAAATCTGGATGAGCAAAAAGAACATTTTCTTTTTGGTGCAATTCATTGGCTATAGTGATTGTTTTGTTTTTTGAAGGTGTTTGAAGCAAAAAAATATTATTGTTATAAGCTTTTAACATTACAAGGTTAAACTCTTTTAAAAGAGCTTGAAGTTGGCTCTTGTCTTGAAGCTTTACAAGAAGTTTATCACTGACACCAACAACTATACCGCGTTGCGTTTGATAGTAATCAATGCCACTTTTTTCGTTGAGTGTTCTCAAAGGAGAAGAAACAGGTTTTAATGATATTTTTTTACCATTTTCATAATAAAAACTCCCCTCTGCCGCATAAAGAGACAAAATAATAAAAAAGAGAGAAAGTAATATTTTCATCATTAAAGCCTTTGTGGCATCTCATCCTTAAAAGCAACTTCTTGAGCATCTTTTAAAAGGTCCAAAGCACCATTTGCAATCATTTTTTCTGCCATAACAATGCCAAGATTTTTACTTGCATCTTTTGAAGTGAGCATCTTCTCTTGCATAATATGTGTACCATCACTAAAGCCTATCATAGTACGAAAAACTACACTATCTCCATCTATGACAGCATTACACGCAACAGGAGCAGAACATCCAGCTCCTATTTTAGAGATAAAATCTCGCTCTATTTGTGTACATAAAAAAGTATCACTGTCATTAAGCATTTGTGCAACTTCACGTGCCAGTGTATTGGAAGAGACTATCTCAATCCCTAAAGCAGCCTGC
>Ga0256843_1001875_pt1 | contig 16000 bp, 18 predicted proteins | sample AlvinellametaG_FD_191572 | JGI IMG/M metagenome (GOLD analysis project Ga0256843, IMG submission 191572) | Pompeii worm associated microbial communities from hydrothermal vent at the East Pacific Rise, Pacific Ocean - Alvinella | ecosystem: Host-associated > Annelida > Integument > Unclassified ... | reverse complement strand
GTACAAAAAGAGGGTGGTCGTTATGGTGAGGAGCGAAGTGTTACGTTAAGTGCATCGCTAAAAAATGATGCTAAACTTAATATGGCACGTTTAAAAACAGGTACATGTGCACGTATAGATAGCTCTAGCATAGATTTTTCAGTTATGGAGGAGCAAGGTGGTGATGCACTTCCAAACCCTTTTAGTTTTAGAACTAATAGAGAGGAGTTTCGTGCTACAAAGAAACAACTTCCATGCTTTATAGCATATACAAATGAGCTCACACATGAGATTATAGAGAAAAACTTTTACAGAGCACCACTCTTTACAGGTCAGATCGCTGGGAAATCACCACGTTACTGTCCAAGTATAGAAGATAAAATAGAAAAATTCCCAGAAAAAGATAGACACCATCTCTTCATAGAACCACAAACAGCAGATAATACAGAGTGCTATATCAATGGTCTCTCAACATCTCTTCCACCAGAGGTACAACGTCAGATGATACACTCTGTTAAAGGTATGGAAAATGCCAAGATAGTGCGTTATGGGTATGCCATAGAGTATGATTTTGTGGATCCTAGAGAGTTGCAACACTCTTTAGAGACAAAAAAGGTAAAAGGACTCTACCTTGCAGGTCAAATCAATGGAACAACAGGTTATGAAGAGGCTGCTGCACAGGGACTTATGGCAGGAATCAATGCCTCTTTATCTCTTGATGAGAAAGAGCCCCTTATACTTCGTCGTGATGAAGCATATATAGGTGTACTTATAGATGATTTGGTAACAAAAGGGACAAATGAGCCTTACCGTATGTTTACGTCACGTGCAGAGTATAGACTGCTTTTACGTGAAGAGAGTGCAGATACACGTTTGAGTCATTATGGGCACAAACTAGGACTTATAGATGATGAGGTGTTTGCAAAAGTACAACGCAAACATAAAGAGATACAAGCAGGTGCAAAACTTTTAGAGGAGACAAAATTTACTCCAAACAAAGAGTTTAATGCTTTTTTAGAGGCTATGGGTGAAGCACCACTCAAAGATATATCAACAGCACAACAGCTTGTAGCAAGAAAAACTTTTGATATAGAGAAGATGCTCAAACTTGTACCAGAGTTAGAGAAGTATGATGAATATATACAAGAGGAGATACTTGTAGAGGGAAAATATGCACGTTACATAGACAAACAAGCACAAGAGATAGAAAGAATGAAAAAATATCTTAAAATCAACATACCAGAAGGGTTTGATTTTAGTAAAGTGAGTGGTCTAAGTAAAGAGGTGGTAGAAAAACTAGAACAGTTTAACCCTCCAACACTTCAAGCTGCTATGAACATAAGTGGTATAACTCCTGCTGCTATTGAGATACTTCACATATATATTAAGATAGATAAAAGAGATAACAAATGAAAACATACTACTACGTTCATACAGGACATAGAATAGGGTTAGATAGATTTCGCCGTGCAAGTGCTATTTTTAAAGCACTTGAGGGTGTAGAGATGACACTTCTCTCTTCAGATTATCGTATAGCACAGATAGCACGAGAGTATGGCATAGAGAATGCAGTGGGTGTAGATGTAGTAAGAAATATTCCCTACATAGCAGAAAATGGAGATAGGCTTATTTTTGATTCTGATGAAGCAAACCCTATTATGCTTGAAGATATGAAAAACTACTTTTCTACATTTCTACATCTAAAAAGTGATGATGTTGCAGTAGATGCAGTATATTTTGAAAAATGTGAAAAAAGTGTAGCGATGACATACTTTTTTGGTGATGATGATTATGAGAAAGATTTGGAAAAAAATCTTGATTTTTTAAAGGGATTTGAACCATATTTGCAACTTGGATTTTACTATTTTTTAGATTATGAAGAGATGTTAAAAGAGCATTTTAAAAACTACTTTGAGTTTGAAGAGTATGAAGAGATGATCAAAAAAACAGATATTTTAATCACAGCTTCACCTCAGGCGGTGTTAGAATCTTTAGCAACAGGTGGTCGCCCTATTTATGTTAAAAGAGCCGATTATAGCGATGATTTTGACGATTTATTTGTTAGTTTAAATGTTCCTATTGTAAAAAAATTTGATGAAATTGAATTAAAAACCGTTATAGATTCTATTGAAACTCTAAAATATGAAAATATTGCACAACTTAGTAACAAAACTATTGAAATGATAAAAGATAATTTTAATTTATGAGTTTTTAAAAGATAATTGGTATATAATGAGTTTTTAAAATTCACCTTAAGTGAGCAAGTATGAAAAATAGTAGCCGTAGAGGTTTTATGGGTAAAGCATTTGGTGCTTTTGCAGGTATTGGTGCAGTTGCTTCATTGTATGCAATGAAAAAATCTTGGGATCCACTTCCAAGTGTAAAAGCTGCTGGTTTTACAACTCTAGATATGAGCGATTATAAAGATAATGAGCTTGTAACAGAGAAATGGAGAGGAAAACCAATCTTCGTTTTAAAACAAGATGCAAAAATGGTAGAAACTGCTAAAGCTAATCAAAAAGATATGGAAAGACTTATTAAAGTTGGTGATTCATACTATATGGTAGCTATTGGTTTATGTACACATCTTGGTTGTATTCCTGGATACAATCCAGATACTAAGGATTTTTTATGTGCATGTCATGGTGGTATGTACGATGCAACAGCTCTTGTAACTAAAGCTCCACCGCCACGTGGTCTTGATATTCCTCCATTTAAAATTGATGGGAACAAGTTAGTTCTTGGTGAGCAAGGTCCTGAGTATAAAGCGATGAAAGAAAACGGTATTACACTGTAATAAAGGAAAATAATGGCACATTTTACAAAAGCAACAAGTGTTAAAGATTGGTTTAACCAACGTTTAGCAATTGAAAAAGTTGAAAAGGTGATGATGTCGGAGTATTGGATTCCGAAAAACATCAACTTCTTATGGGCGATGGGTATGGTTCTTGTGATCACTTTCGCACTACTTTTAGTTTCAGGTATCTTCCTGTTAATGTATTATCAACCAAATGTAAATTTAGCATTTGATAGTGTTAACTACACAATCATGAGAGAGGTTGATTTTGGTTGGTTATGGAGACATATTCACGGTGTAGCTGCATCAGTAGTATTCTTAATCATCTATATCCATATGTTTACAGGTATATATTACGGTTCTTATAAGAAAGGTCGTGAGATGATCTGGATCTCTGGTATGCTTCTTTTTGTTGCATTCTCAGCTGAAGCATTCTCTGGATATATGTTACCATGGGGTCAAATGAGTTACTGGGCTGGTATGGTTATTACTAACCTTTTTGCTGGTGGTTCACTACACGCTGATGGTCTTGTTGAGTGGATTCGTGGAGATTATGTTCCTGCACAAGCTTTCTTAACTCGTTTCTTTATGCTTCATGTACTTCTTGTACCTTTAGCTATTATGGGTCTTATAGGTCTTCACTTTGCAGCGCTTAGAATCCCTCACGTTAATAACCAAGATGGTGAAGAGATTAACTTTGAAGAGGAATCTGCTAAATACTTAGCTGGTGATAAAGCTGGTTCAAAAGTTATGCGTTTTGCTAATGACTTTATGGCAAAAGATATGATGGTTGTAGGTTTCTACCTAATCTTCTTCTTTTACTTAGTATTTTTCCATTTTGATTTCGCAATGGATCCAGTTAACTTTGATCCTGCTGATGGTCTTAAAACACCTGCACATATCTATCCTGAGTGGTACTTCTTATGGTCTTATGAGATTTTACGTCCATTCTCAACAGATATTGGTCTAATTGCATTTGCATTTGCACAAGTTATCTTTGTATTCTTACCATTCTTAGATAGAAGTCCAAATACTATCCCAGCTTCTCGCCGTGGATTATTTAACCTTTGGTTCTGGGCAATGCTTATCGATATGATCGTTTTAACAGCTATGGGTAAACTACCACCAGAAGGTATCTTTAGTACTATTGGTTTAGTTGCAGCATTAACATTTATTGGTTTATGGGTAATTCTTCCTATAATCACTAAAATGGAAAGAAAGGCATAGGGAGTAAATATGAAAACAAATAAAGAACCATTAATCTTAGGTGTAGTAATTTTCTTTACATTAGTTACATACTACCTAGTTGAGCCTTTTGCTCATAGTCAAATGCACAAGCATATAGAGAGTGAAGGTTTTACATATAAAGATCTTCCAGAGTTAACTAAAAAAGGTGATGCAACTCGTGGTCAAGATCTTGTAATGGGTGCTGGTGCATGTGTTGGTTGTCACTCAATTAAAGCTGCTGGTATGCCAGCTCCTATGGATCCTGTAAGTTCTGCAGCTGCTTATGGTGTTAACCCACCAGATTTAAGTAATGCTGGTGCAGTATATGATGCTAAATTCTTAGCTGCACTTATTAAAAACCCTGCTCATGCACTAAAAGTTGAGCATAAGTTTGATGCTGCTAAAGGTCAATCTCATCCAATGGCATCTTTCTATGGTGCAGGTGGAGATCTAGATCAAGAAGTTGCAGATATGGTAGCATATTTACAATCAATAGCTCCAAAAGCTGAAGAGTTAACTCCTAAAATGGCATTTGAAACTGCTTGTGGTAGATGTCATGCAGTACATTATGAAAAATGGACTCAAATTGGTGAAACACCTAAGTTTAAGAAAAAACAAGATGAGTTAGCATTTGAAGCTCAAGTACTTGATTATCAAGATCATCTTAAAAAATATATGGGTAAATTACCACCAGATTTAAGTATCTATATTCGTTCTCGTGGTGAGCACTATATTAAAACTTTTGTTGAAAATCCTCAAAACTATCTTAAAGGGACTGCAATGCCACGTGTTGGTGTAAATGCAGAAGCTGCAGATAAAGTTATTGAGTATTTAGAAGATTCAGGTGATGCTAAACGTCATGAACGTGCAGCAGTTGGTAGAAATGTAATGATCTATATCGTACTATTTGCTATCTTAGCACTTCTTTGGAAAAAACAAGTTTGGAGAGATTTACACTAAATCTTTCTAAAACTATGAAGTAGGTTTTCCTACTTCATATTCTCTCTTCTTCTTCTTCTTTTAATATATTTAATATATCTAGTAAACAACTTATAAAATAAAACCTGCTATAATCCTCCTTATGAGATTTAGAAAATTAAAACAGAAAACAAAACAGAAAAAACTTCAAGATAATGCCCCTAAAAAAGCAAAACTTGCAAGATTACCAGATAGAATAAAAGCCTTTATAACAGATATGTTTATGATATATGCTCCTATTCTTTACATAATAACTTATGTTTTTCTTGGTTCAAAAGAGGCATTTCAATCTTCAAATATTGCACCACTTATTGGTGTGACATTTTATGGATTAGTATATGCTATTATGTTAGTAAAAACAGGTCAAACACCTGGTAAAAAAGCATATGATATAAAAGTTGTAGATGCAAAAAGTGGAAAAAATTTAAGTTTTATACAGGCTATTACAAGATTTATAGCTTTTCTTTTTTCAGCGACTATTATATTTGGGTTACTTTTTCCATATTATAGAAAAGATAATAAGATGTTACACGATCTTTTAGCTGGTAGTGTTGTTGTAAGTGAGCAATAGTATATTATTTACTATGAAAAATGTGTAGATAGTAAACAGTTAGTGCATATAGTGTATAAATTAAAGCAAATATACAACCTGCCGATAGTATACTTGTTACTACAAATCGCTACAAAGAAGTAAAAGTGATAGTGAAGGGCTCTATTTTGAGTTTTTTACTATCACTTTTACTATATTGTAGTGATACAAAACAGGAGAAACAAATGAAAAAAACTATAATTTCACTAGCGACTGCGTCGTTAATCGCATCTTCAGCAATGGCTGCTGACAAAGGTATCGACTTTACTACAACTGGACAAGCAGTTGTTTACTATCAAACTGCTGATACTGCAGGTGATGATCTTTTTGATCAAACAAAAGCTGCTGCAAATGTTGGTGTTCAAATTAACTTAGCTTCAGATCTTAAAAATGGTTTTGGTATGGGTGCTCAACTTACATACTTAGGAACTGCTGGTTTAGAAAAAAATCTTGTTAGTGGTGTGATGCAAACAACTAACGGTAATATTGCTATGCAAAATTTAAGTGACGAAGTTGCACTTACTAAAATTTTCTTAACTAAAAAAATCTCAAACACTACTGTAAAAATTGGTCGTCAAGAACTTCCTAAAGCTCTTTCACCTTTAGCATTCTCTGAAGGTTGGAATGTATTTAAAAATACTTTTGAAGCTGCTTTAATCGTAAATACTGATATTCCTGATACTACTTTAGTAGGTGCTTATGTTGGTCAATCTAACAAGCACAGTGCTTTAGGTCAATTCAGTAACTTAACTGTAAATGGTGCTTTAGCTGTTAATGGTGAAGCTTATATGGTAACTGCACTTAACAAGTCAATTCCAATGACAACTGTTACTGCATCTTACTATGCACTTAAAGATATTGATGTTGCTGATTCTGCAGATGCTATCTGGGTAGATGCTCAAATCGCTGATAAATCTTTCCCAATGGGTGTTAAAGTAGGTCTTCAAGGTGGTACAATTATGCCAGAAGCTGATGCTTTAGATGATACTACTGCATTTGGTGTTAAAGTTGGTGCTGCTCCAGTTGAAAACTTAAAAGTTTGTGCTGCATTCACTACTGTAAATGATGGTGCTGCTCATGTTGTAAATACTGGTACAGGTGTTAAAACTCCACTTTATACTCAAATGGTTGCTAACCAAGGTGCTATCCAATCTGACAACAGTACTTTTATGTTAAAAGGTGCTTATAGTTTAGGTGATATGGGTACTGTTATTGCTCAAGGTAGTTATACAAATGATAACAGTGATGCTGAAAATGACACTACTGATTTAGAATTACTTTATACAACTAAAGTTTCAGGTATGAACTTATTAGCTGCATATGTAAACACTAAAAAAGATAACGATGATGTTGCAAACCACATCGTTCGTGTTGTAGCTCGTTACGCATTCTAGAAAATACTTAGTATTTTCATTTCCTACACACTTTTTGTGTGGGAAATACTCTTTTAAAACTTTTTACTTCCTAACTCTCTCTTTTAGTGTATAATAGAGCACTATGAAAAATATATTTAAAATCTTACTTTCAATCTTATCTTTAACATTTTTAACCTCTTGTAAATCTAGAAAACCTTTTATTGCTAAGACTCCTTTAGAGGGAAAAGCATTGGTATATATCTATTTCCCAGAATCATTAAGTATGAGTGAAGATTATACTTTTTCTGTCTTTACACTTTATATAGATAGTAAAAGGGTACAAGGTGTCATAAAGAGTAGGGAGTATCTTTCTTTTAATCTTCAACCAAAAGAAACTACTTTTAAAATAGTTCGAAATGATATTGAGGAAGAAGATGTTACTTTGATGTTGAATCAGGGCGACATATATTATTTAAAAATAGAAGACAATTTAGATCAAGATAGATTTGACTTTTATAGAGTTGAATCTGAAAAAGCTCAAAATGAGATAACCAATAAATGTAGGAGTCATAGTCATGAAAATATATATTTTCAAGAGAATTAAAAAGGATTGTAATGTTAATAGATAGCTATGATAGAGTTGTTGATTATCTTCGTATCTCTGTAACTGAACGCTGTAATTTTCGTTGTCAATACTGTATGCCTGAAAAACCATTTTCTTGGGTTCCAAAAGAGAACCTTTTGAGTTTTGAAGAGCTATTTGAGTTTGTAAAAGTAGCCATAGATGAGGGTATAAACAAAGTGCGTATAACAGGTGGAGAACCACTTTTACGTGAAGATTTAGATAAGTTTATAAAGATGATTTACGATTATAATCCTGATATAGATTTAGCTATGACTACAAATGCATATCTTCTTAAAGGAACTGCTCAAAAACTTAAAGATGCAGGTTTAAAACGGATCAATGTAAGTATAGATACTCTTAAACCTGAAGTTGCTCTTCGTATTGCACAAAAAGATGTACTCAAAAATGTCTTAGAAGGTGTTGATGAAGCAAGACGTGTAGGTTTAAAAGTAAAAGTTAATATGGTTCCTATGAAAGGGATCAATGCTGATGAGATTATAGAGCTACTAGAGTATTGTAAAGCAAGAGGAATGAGTATACGTTTTATAGAGTATATGGAAAATGCTTATGCCGCTGCAAACCTTCAAGGGATGAAAGCTAAAGAGGTTTTGGAGATACTTTCACAGCATTATAACTTTAGTGATGATGGTTTTGATAAATCTTCACCATCACGTTACTATACACTTGAAGATGGGTATAGATTTGGTATCATTGAACCTTATGGTGATGATTTTTGTAAAGAGTGTAACCGTATAAGACTTACTGCAGAGGGTTATCTCATACCATGCCTTTTCTTTGATGAAGCGATGAGTATAGCAGAATCTGTAAGAAAGGGTGATATAAAAACAGCAGCTTTAGTGCTTAAAGAGGTAGTAAAAAATAAACCAGAGAAAAATCGCTGGGGTGGTGAAGATGATGAAACATCAACACGTGCTTTTTATGAGACAGGTGGATAGAGAGTGCTTTATCTAGTAGAACATTTTTACTCTATTCAAGGTGAAGGTGCTTTTGTAGGGACTCCATCACTCTTTTTTCGCTTTGGTGGATGTAACATGAAGTGTGAAGGCTTTGGTTGTATTGAAGAGGCAGAAGATGGTACAAAAGTTTTAGGATGCGATACTGTTTATGCAGTAAATAAAGAGCATTTTTCTCATAATTGGGTTGAGATAGATAAAGTCAATATGTTGATTGCTATTGTAGAGAGTTATGATCTGCCTAATGGTGTAGATATAGTGCTTACAGGTGGTGAGCCACTTATCTATGCTAATGATGCACTTTTTATAGGATTTTTAGAGAAACTTCATAGTATGGGACATCGTATCACTTTTGAGACAAATGGTTCTTTAGCGGTTGATTTTGAGCTATATCCAATATATAAAGAGTGTATCTTTGCACTCTCTGTAAAACTCTCTAACTCGCATGAGAGAGAATCAAAAAGAATCAAACCAGATGTCATTAACTCCATAGCAACTCATTCTAAGATGAGTTTTTTTAAGTTTAGCATAGATGCGGAGTCTATCAACTTAGGCTTAGAGGAAGAGATACGAGATATAACGCAACATGCTCCTTTTATAAAGGTTTACTGTATGCCACTAGGTGGTGATAAAGTACAGATTGAGAAAAATACAGAACCACTCATAGAGTTTTGTAAAGCAAAAGGGTATAATTTTTCAGATAGATTGCATATACGTATATGGGATGCAAACAAGGGAGTTTAAAGTAGATGATTATAAGAAAACTGTTTAAATTTGAAAATGCTCATATAGTACGTGGATGTTCCACTGTTAAGTGTCGTAGTTCACTGCATGGTCACTCCTATCAAGTAGAACTTTTGTTTGAATCTAACTTCTTAGATAATGGTCAGATGGTCTATGACTTTGGTTTAATGAAACAAAATATGAAAGCACTTATAGAGAGTTTTGATCACTCAATAGCCCTTTGGAGTGGGGATGATAGCTCCTACATAGAAGATATGAAAAAACACTCACAGCGTTGGGTTGAGCTTCCTGTTTCACCATCTGCTGAACAGTTTAGCCGTGTTATATTTGTGCTTATAGATAAACTCTTAACGCAAACATCAACAGTAAATGGCGAAAAAGAGGTAGATCTTCAAAGTGTGATAGTACATGAAACACAAACGGGTTATGCACAATGTTTTAGAGAGGATGCCTACTCACAACTTATGGGAGATATTATTTTAAATGAGATAGTATTTTCAGATGCTGTTAGAAGTGATTGGGGAGATGCTGAGCTTTTTGAAAAGCTCAAAAGTGGGGAGAGATTTTTAAATCCTACCAAGGTTTAAGAGCTAAAAATCTCTTTTTGCTCCTTGCTACAAAGTGAAAAATGAGTGGAGAAGAAACGGAGTTTACTACTCTTTGTAAGCTCTTTAACTCCACCCTCAACTATTATAAAACCGTTTGCTTTTGCAAGTGGTGAGACCATACCTGGTGCATACTTTGCTTCAGGTGTAAAAAACTCCCCATCAAAATACCCTGGTATAAGCGTTCTTCTTCTTGTATTTACAACCAAATCATTCTTTATCTGTGTGATAAGTGGAGATGCAAACTTCTCTTTTTTTGCACTGAGTGCATAGATGATAGCTTTTCCAAAAAGTTCAAAGTTAAGTGCAGCTGCAAGTGGATTTCCCGGAAGATTTAGCACCATAGTGTTGCCGATATGTGCAAATGTTGTAGGTTTACCGGGTTTTATATCTACCTTATCAAAGTATATCTCATAACCAAATGGTTCAAATGCCTCTTTTGTGTAGTCCGCATCGCCGACACTCACTCCACCACTTGTGATGATAAGGTCATAGTCTAAGGCACTCTTTATATGTTCTTGTAGATCTTCAAGTGAGTCTTTTGCAGTTCCTAAAAACTCCACTTCACACCCTAACTCTTTTGCACGAGCTACAAATGTAGGTGAGTTTGTGTTATAAAGTTGTGCATCTTGGAGTGTTTCAAAGTGCATCTTTAGCTCATTTCCAGAACCAAAAAGTGCTATGCGGGGGCGTTTATATACTTTTATATGACTTACACCTTGTGAGGCTAGAAGAGTAATTTTATGAGCGCTTAACTCATCTCCTTTTTCTAAAAGTGTAGTACCTGCGTTTATATCTTCACCCATAAAACGTATATGTTGAGATGGTTTGAGTGTTGTAGGTGTTACTATGTAGCCATCCTCTTGCGTTGTGTCCTCTACGGGAACAACAACATCTGCACTATCAGGCACTTTTGCACCCGTCATAATCTTGACACATTCACCCTCTTTAAGAGAGAATGAACTCTCATCTCCTGCATAGATAACACCTAAGGAGTTGAGCTTTTTACCCGCATCGCTAAGTTTAAGAGCATAACCATCCATCGCTGAGTTGTTATAGGGTGGGAGGTTGTGTGTTGCTACTATATCTTCAGCGAGTATAAGGCCTAGTGCTTCCTCTATGGGAACGAGTTTCGTAGATTTTTTTGGTGTGTGTTTATAGATAGTTTGGAGTGCTTCTTCTATTGAAAATGCCATGAGTAACCCTTATAAATATGATAACTTTATTATATTCTCTTTTTCTTAAGATATTTCATATTTTCTATATAAAAACTATATTATAATTGCGTTATGAATGAGATGTATAGTATGGGCTTATCCCTTCACAGTATTGGTGGTGCTGCACTTTTAGCAGTTGTGTTTTTAAACCTTTTTATGCTCATAGTAGCAAAAGATTTAAAAAAATATAGACGTTTGATGAGTGTTTTTCTTATACCATTAACGCAAACAACTTTAGGTTTTGTGATCTTTAGTGGTGTGGTAATGATGGCTGCAAAACATCTCTCTTTTAGTGTTGAAAATATTATTATGATAGGGATCTCTTTAGCATTTATAGTTTTAGAGGTAAAACGTATAAAATCTTTAAAATATTTAGATGCCAAAAAAGAGCGAGCTTTAGAATTTTACAAACCTTTTGCAAGAAGATTACTTCAGATTGAGTTTGTTATGACTCTTCTTATCTCTCTTTGGATGTGGTTTGCATGATCTACCTTCTTTTAGATGAGAAAAAAGAGCAGATACTTACACTAAAGGGTGAGAACTTTAAGTATCTTGTCAAAGTGCGTCGTCACAGCGTTGGTGATAGCATAGCGATTCGCTATAAAGATGCTATTAAAAACCTGTGTCACTATACCATAGAAAATATAGATGGTCGCTCTTTAACACTTAGATTGGAGAGTGAAGAGATACTAGAGGTTCAAGCTAAGAGGGAGTTGCATCTTGGTTGGTGTAGAATAGATACAAAGTCAATAGAAAAAGTACTACCATCTCTTTGTGAGATAGGTGTGAGTCATATAGCATTTATAGAGTGTGACAGAACACAACGTAACAATAAACTAGATTTTAAACGTTTACAACGCATAGTAGAATCTTCTATGCAACAGTGTGGAAGAACAACATACATAGAGTTTAGTAGTTATAAGAGTATTGAGACCTATTTAGAGGCATATCCAACAACAAAGATATTTGATTTTACAGAGAAAACTATTGCGTCTCAAGAGAGGACTCAAAGTGTACTTATAGGGTGCGAGGGTGGTTTTTCTGCTTATGAGAGAGAGCTTTTTAAGGAGTATGAGGTGTTTCGTCTTGATACACCTTTAGTGCTGCGCTCAGAGAGTGCAGCTGTGGCAGTAGCATCAAAACTACTACTTTAGAGACCTAAGTTAAGGTAGAGGTTGCCATCTTTTACTGTTATATTTTTAACAAACGCTGATGCCATTGTTGCTTTATTAAGATCATAGATAGGATAGTTTTTAATAATCTCTTCAACAAATACACCTAACTCTTTTTTAATACTTGGAGTAAGAAAGCTTGTAAGAGAGCTTTTTGCAACTTCAAGAGAGTCTACCATAGGATTTTTAAGATAGAGTTTTCTTGTTTTTGGATCATATCTTACACCTGATGTTATAGCTAAAGAACCGCCAATACCAGAAGGAAGTAAAAAGTTTGAAAGATTAAATGCTAGTTTAATAGCTAGTTTGTCTTTGTTTTCAGCACTACCTAAAACAGAGGGATCACTTAAATGAACCTTTCCAAAATCTGTATCTTGGTCCAGTGGAAACTTTTTTTGCATAGCAAGGTTTACACTTTCAAGTGGTATTTTAATACTATAATTTCCGTTGTTAGGATCAACTGTTACACAGCCTGTAATTACAAAAACGAGAGAGAAAAATAGAGTAAGTTTTAAAAAATTTCTTTTTATCATAAAGAACACCTTGTATAAATTTTTAAAATAACAGAGTATTATACTCAAAAAATATACAAAAATGTTGAACTCTAAGAAATCTTTAGCTATAATTCGCCTCATAAAAATCTGCCCCCATACGGATTTAAAAAATATATAGATATACGCACACAAACGTGTATCACAAAAGGCAAACAAATGAAAAAAGATTTACACCCAAATATGGTTGACTGTACAGTTACTTGTTCTTGTGGAAACACATTTCAAAATAAAGCACTTCAAGATACTTTAAAAATAGATATTTGTAGTGAATGTCACCCATTCTTTACAGGTGAAGAGCGTATGGTAGATACTGCTGGACGTATTGAGAAATTTAAAGCGCGTTACGCTCAAAAATAGTCTCAAGTTTTGCTTCAACTTGTTCCAACACCGATTGGAAATATCGGCGATATTTCACTTCGAGCTATGCAAGCTCTTAGTGAAGCCGACATACTTCTTTGCGAAGATACTCGCGTTACAAAAAAACTTCTTAATATTCTTACAACTCGTTACGATTTTACACCAAAAGAGAATCAAGAGTTTATCTCTCTGCACTCACACAATGAAAAAGATTTTGTTGAAAAACTAGAACCCTCTTTTTTTGAGCAAAATGTTGTTTATGTAAGTGATGCTGGTATGCCAGGAGTGAGTGATCCAGGGCAACTGCTTGTAAAATATGCGATAGAAAATGGTGTAGAGTATGATGTTCTCCCTGGTGCGAATGCACTGCTTACTGCGTTTGTCGCAAGTGGTTTTGTAGAGACACAGATGCTCTTTAAAGGTTTTTTAGACCATAAAGGAGCATCACGTTCAAAAGCACTTCAGGAAGCCTTGAACAATGGTTACACAACAATTCTTTATGAATCTCCTCATAGACTTGAAAAACTTCTTTTAGAGATAGAAAAACTTGCTCCAGAACGTGAGATATTTTTAGCAAAAGAGCTTACTAAAAAGTTTCAAAACTATTTTCATGGAACTGCAAAAGAGATACGTGAACAACTTGCTAAGAACTATAAGGGTGAGTGGGTTGTTGTTTTACAAGCAGCTAAGCCGCACAATGCAAGCGCTATATCAATAGAAGATATACTCTCTTTAGATATTCCAAAAAAGATGCAAGCAAAGCTTGTGAGTAAAATCACAGGAGAAAACACAAAAAAATGTTACCAAAGACTTTTAGAGGAAGAGAGATAGCTTTTTTTAAAAATTTCTTTTTAAATTTCACAATCTACTAATTTTTAGCTAAAATACATTTATGTTAATATATGCAAAACAACCAATATACCATTTAATCAAAAACCACCCACAGAAAATCAAAACTCTCTATCTTGCAAAAGAGATAGAAAAAAAAGAGTATTCTCGTCTTATGAAGATGGGATTTGAGATAAAACGTATTCCCAATGAGGCAGCACAAAAGATGTGTAAAAATGCTTCACATCAAGGTTTTTTAGCAGAGGTAGATGAGTATTACTTACAACAGTATGATTTCTTTTTTGAAAAGAAGTTTGTTGTTGTACTTGCAGGTCTTACTGATGTTGGAAATATAGGTGCAATAGTAAGAAGTGCGCATGCACTTGGTGCAGATGCTATTATAGCGTGTGGTGTAAAATCACTTCCATTGGCTACCATAGTAAGAACAAGTACAGGGGCACTTTTTGATATGCCTTTTGCGATTGAACATAATATACACGATGTACTTAATGATTTGAAGATGTCAGGTTTTACAACCTATGGTGCAGATATGGGTGGTCGTGATATACGTGATGTTTATATAGAAAAAAAGCGTGTTTTAGTTCTTGGAAATGAGGGTGAGGGGTTAACATCTCGTGTTGTTTCTAAGTTAGATGAGGTTGTGAGTATAAAGATGTCACATGATTTTGATTCGCTTAACGTAAGTGTGGCAGCAGGAATTCTTATGGATAGGATGAGAGTATGAGTGAAGGTTTAGATAAGTTAAAAAGTATAGGTGCACAAAAGATACATGAAGATACACATATAGCAATACAACATATTCAAGCTATATTAAATGAAGATTTTTCATCACTATCTCGAGTACAGTTTTTAGGGTTTCTTTCTATTATAGAACGTGAGTATGGAATCAATCTTGATGAGTTTAAAAATACCTCTTCTGAACATTTTAAATCTAACAATAACTTTACATCTTCAGAGAGTCATCTTTTTGTGGTAGCAAAAAAACAAAGAAATTATACACCTTTTTATATTTTAGCTGGATTGAGCTTGTTTGCTGGTGTTGCATTTATGAGTCTTGATTTTACTCCTCAAAATGAAGAGAGTTATATAGAAGAAAGTAAAGTTATTAAAGATGTAAAAAAAGAGGTTCAAAAGAAGATTCAGATTGAAAAAAGAAGAACTACTTCAGTAGATATACAAAGAGATATGCCTCAGCAAGAAGAAATATTAAAAGTACAGACTCAAACATCTACTCAAGAGAAGCAAGAGAGCTCTGTTGAGGAACAAAAAAGAGTTCAACCAACTCAAAAAGTAAAAGAAGCTCCTAAAGAGGAGGAGTATCATGAAGATCCTGCACCAATATTGGAACATCAACTTCTTATAACACCAAGAAAAAAAGTGTGGCTTGGGTATATTAACTTAAAAACAGGCAAGAAAAGTTCACTTGTTATAAAGTCTATGTTGGCACTTGATCTTAAAGATGATCATCTCTTTGTTTTTGGACATGGGAATGTTGATGTAGAACTTGATGCAAAAGAGTTTCATTTTAAATCAAATAGACCACTACGTTTACTCTTTAAAAATGGAAAATTTGAACAGATCTCTCTTCGCAAGTTTAAATCACTCAATAAAGGCAAAAAATGGTAAGAGTTACTTTAGTTTTTTTCCTTTTCATCGGTTTTTTACAAGCAGATAGTTTTGAGTATGCTCAGCAAGAGAGTAAACCTTCACTTAAGAGTAAAATAATAAACCTAATAGGTGAAGATTCTTATGTTAGAGATGAGGGGTTTATAAATATTCTTTTCTCTCCCTCTTCTGCATTTTATAAAAACAATAGAGTTGATACTGTTAGAGTGATGCAAATACTTATTGAAAATAAACTGTTTCATCTGCAACTGCCTTCAAAAAGAGAGTTGAAGATCTACTTAAAAACAGATGGTTCTGCAACACTTTTTGTAAAGCTCATGAAAGATTCTTTGAGAAATTTAGGTTATTATGG
>Ga0256843_1001874_pt1 | contig 16001 bp, 20 predicted proteins | sample AlvinellametaG_FD_191572 | JGI IMG/M metagenome (GOLD analysis project Ga0256843, IMG submission 191572) | Pompeii worm associated microbial communities from hydrothermal vent at the East Pacific Rise, Pacific Ocean - Alvinella | ecosystem: Host-associated > Annelida > Integument > Unclassified ... | reverse complement strand
TCTCTCATTTAACTATCCTTTCAATTTAATCATAGTATAATCTCCGCAACTTTTAGGAGGTGCTATGTTAGATATAAATCCAATACTACTCTTGGCTACATTTGTTGTATTTGTTTCGCTTATAGCCGTTCTAAATAGTTGGCTTTATAATCCATTGATCAGTTTTATGCATAAACGTGATGCAGATATCAAAAAAGACCTTGATAAAGTAGGTTCAAATGATAGCGAAATCAACGAGTTGCATGAAAAAGCAGAATCAATTATTATGAATGCTAAACTAGAAGCTGCGGCCCTAAGAGAAAAAGTTATCGCGGATGCTAAGGAATTGGCAGACAGTAAGTTAGAAGCAAAACGTGCTGAACTTGCACAAGAGTATTTAGAATTTGAGCAATCACTTGCAAAGTCTAAAGAAGAGTTGACTAATGACTTAATGAGTCAAGTTCCAATGTTTAAAGAAGCTTTAAAAGCTAAAATGAGTCAGATATAAGGGTGTGATGTGAGTAGAATTCTAGTATTAATACTTATGATATCAACTTATGCATTAGCATCTGAAGCTGCGCATGAGGGAGGGACGGATATTGTTCAAAGAACAGTTAACTTTCTTCTTTTTGCCGGGCTTATTTGGTATCTAGTAGGGGAACCGGTTAAGAACTTTTTTGCTGCAAGAAGTCAGTCTATTGCTGATGAATTGAAAAAAGTTCAAGAAAAACTTGATGAATCTGTTAATCTTAAAAAAGAGGCACTTGCAAAAATTGCTGAAGCAGAGAAATTTGCTGAAGAGTTGGAAGCAAGTACTAAAAAAGAGAATAAGATTCTTAATGACAGTATTATGACACAGTGTGATGCTGAGTTGGAAGCTATGGTAAGACAGTATGCATCTAAAAAAGAGTTTGAACAGAGAAATATGGTTCGTGAAGTAGTGGAAACTATTGTTGCTGAAACATTAGAAAAAAGTTCAGAAATCTTCGATAGAGAAGCTATGGCAAATGTTATTTTGAAAAAGGTGGCATAGATGGAAGAACTGATAGCAAAAAGATATATAAAAGCACTTAAGGGTGATTCTGATTTGGATACAGTTCAAAATATTTCATCTGTATTTAATGTATTGGCAGATTCTTTTAAAGATGATAAATTTGTCAGTATCATTGTCAATCCTGAAGTAAATGCTAAAGATAAGTCAGAAATTTTGTTAGAAGCAGTAAAACCTGCAAAATCTGATAAAGTTAATAATCTTATTAAATTACTTGTTGAAAACAAAAGAGTAAGTATTATTCCTGCAATAGCAAAGGAATTGAAAAAAGATATAGCAAACACAACAAAAACTTATGAAGGTGTTATTTACAGCGATAGTAATATCGATAAAAAAGTAATCGAAAAACTGAGTAAGGGTTTGAGTAAAAAATTTGATTCCAAAATATCTTTTTCATTTGTGAAAAATGATTTTAACGGAATTAAGGTAGAGGTCGAAGGTCTTGGAATTGAGATTAATTTCTCTAAAGATCGTATAGACAGTCAAATTATAGATCATATAATTAAAGCAATTTAACTTCAAGAGAGGAGAACAATAGTGGTAGCAAAAATTCAAGCTGATGAAATCAGCTCAATAATTAAAGAACGTATCGACAACTTTGAATTAAGTGTTGATATTAATGAAACAGGTAAGATTGTCTCTTATGCTGATGGTGTTGCACAGGTTTACGGACTTAGCAATGTTATGGCAGGAGAGATGGTAGAGTTTGAAGAGGGAACAAAAGGTTTGGTAATGAACCTTGAAGAGAGCAGCGTAGGTGTTGTTATTCTTGGTTCTGGAGCACAACTTAAAGAGGGAATGAGCGTTAAACGTTTAGGTACTCTTTTAAAAGTTCCTGTAGGTGATGCACTTCTTGGTCGTGTTGTAAATGCACTTGGTGAGCCAATTGACGGTAAAGGTCCAATTGAAACTAGTGAAGTACGTTTTGTTGAAGAGAAAGCTCCTGGTATTATGGAGAGAAAATCTGTTCATGAACCACTTGCAACTGGTATTAAAGCAATTGATGCACTTGTTCCAATCGGTCGTGGTCAACGTGAGCTTATCATTGGTGACAGACAAACTGGTAAAACTACAGTTGCACTTGATACAATCATTAACCAAAAAGGTAATGGTGTTGTATGTATCTATGTTGCAATCGGGCAAAAAGAGTCAACTGTTGCTCAAATTGTTCGTCGTTTAGAAGAACATGGTGCATTAGAATATACAATTATTGTATCTGCAACTGCTGCTGAAGCTGCTGCACTTCAATTCTTGGCTCCATATACTGGTGTTACTATGGGTGAATACTTCCGTGACAATGCACGTCATGGTCTTATTGTTTATGATGATTTATCTAAACATGCAGTTGCTTACCGTGAAATGTCACTGATTCTTCGTCGTCCTCCGGGTCGTGAAGCATATCCAGGGGATGTTTTCTATGTTCACTCTCGTTTACTTGAGAGAGCTGCGAAACTTTCTGATGAAAATGGTGCTGGTTCTTTAACTGCATTACCAATTATTGAGACACAAGCGGGAGATGTTGCGGCATATATCCCAACAAATGTTATCTCTATTACTGATGGTCAGATCTTCTTAGAGACTGATCTTTTCAACTCTGGTGTACGTCCGGCGATTAACGTTGGTCTTTCTGTATCTCGTGTTGGTGGTGCTGCTCAGATTAAAGCTACGAAGCAAGTTGCTGGTACTTTACGTCTTGACCTTGCTCAGTATCGTGAACTTCAAGCATTTGCTCAGTTCGCATCTGATCTTGATGAAGTTTCAAGAAATCAACTTGAACGTGGTCAAAGAATGGTTGAAGTTCTTAAACAAGGGCCTTTCTCTCCACTTCCTGTTGAGAAACAAGTTGTTATTATCTTTGCTGGTAATGAAGGTTTCTTAGATGATTTTGATGCATCAAACGTTGTACGTTTTGAAGCTGAACTTTATCCGTTTATTGAAGCTTCTTATCCTCAAATCTTTGAGAGCATCAGAAGCAATAAAAAAGTAGATGATGATACTAAATCATTATTAATGAAAGCACTTGAAGAGTTCAAAGCTAGCTTTGTAGCGAACTAAGGGATATTTTATGGCAAACTTGAAAGATATTCAGAGACAGATAAAGAGTGTTTCTAACACTCAAAAGACGACACGTGCAATGAAGCTTGTTTCAACTGCTAAGCTTCGCCGTGCAGAAGAGCTTGCAAAACGCTCACGTCTTTATGCTCAAAAAATGAATCAGGTAATTGCCGAAATAGCTGGACGCATTAAATGTAGCAAAGTTGGCGGATTAGACAATCGTTGTTTTACAAAGATTGAAAATCCAAAAATGGTTGACATCGTTTTTGTTACTGCTGATAAAGGTCTGTGTGGTGGTTTTAATATTCAAACAATTAAAGCTGTTAACAAACTTTTAAAAGAGTATAAAGCCAAAGACGTAAAAGTGCGTTTACGTGGTATCGGTAAAAAAGGTATAGAATTTTTTAACTACAATGAAGTTGAGATGTTTGACACAGTTGTAGGTCTTAGTTCTAAACCGGATAAAGAGAGATCTGATGATTTTATCATGACTTCTATCGCAGATTTTAAAGATGGAAAGATTGATGCTCTACATATTGTATATAACGGATATAAAAACATGATAACACAAGAGTTACATGTAAATACTATATTGCCTGTTGATACAGATGCTTATGATTGTGATGAGTTACAATCAAGCTCTATGTTAGAGATTGAAGCTGAAGATGAAGAGAAAATGCTTGATTCTTTAGTAGAAAAATATATTAATTACAATATGTACTACTCTTTGATTGATTCAGTTGCTGCTGAACACTCTGCACGTATGCAGGCGATGGATACAGCAACAAACAATGCAAAAGAGATGGTGAAAAACTTAAATGTTGAATTTAATAAAGCACGTCAAGCTGCTATTACTACAGAGCTGATAGAAATTATCAGTGGTGTGGAGTCTATGAAATAATGGAGAAAAATATGATTGGAAAAATTAGCCAGGTAATGGGTCCTGTTGTTGATGTTGATTTTGATGGTTATCTTCCAGTAATTAACGAAGCTATTGAAGTGAAAGTTAATCTGGACGGAAATGAACATCGTTTGGTTTTAGAAGTTGCAGCGCACTTAGGTGACGGTCGTGTAAGAACGATTGCAATGGATATGAGTGAAGGTTTGGTACGTGGAATGGACGCTACTGCTACTGGTGCACCTATTCAGGTTCCAGTTGGTGAGAAAGTTCTTGGACGTATCTTTAATGTAATCGGTGAGACAATTGATGGTGGTGATCAAGTAGAAGATGCACCAACATGGTCTATTCACCGTGATCCTCCACCACTTGTTGATCAGTCAACTGCAACAGAAATGTTTGAGACTGGTATTAAGGTTGTTGACCTTCTTGCTCCTTATGCAAAAGGTGGTAAAGTTGGACTATTTGGTGGTGCTGGTGTTGGTAAAACAGTTATTATCATGGAGCTTATTCACAATGTTGCTCATGGTCATGACGGTTTATCAGTATTTGCCGGTGTTGGTGAAAGAACACGTGAAGGGAATGACCTTTACTACGAGATGAAAGAGTCAAACGTACTTGACAAAGTTGCACTGTGCTACGGTCAGATGAGTGAGCCTCCTGGAGCACGTAACCGTATTGCACTTACTGGTCTTACTATGGCTGAGTATTTCCGTGATGAGAAGAATCTTGATGTTCTTATGTTCATCGATAATATCTTCCGTTTTGCACAGTCTGGTTCAGAGATGTCAGCACTTCTTGGACGTATTCCATCAGCTGTTGGTTACCAACCAACTCTTGCTCGTGAAATGGGTGCTCTTCAAGATCGTATTACATCTACGAAAAATGGTTCAATTACATCTGTTCAAGCAGTATACGTACCTGCGGATGACTTGACTGACCCGGCTCCTGCTTCTGTTTTTGCTCACTTAGATGCAACAACAGTACTGAACCGTAAAATTGCGGAAAAAGGTATCTATCCTGCAGTTGATCCACTTGATTCAACTTCAAGACTCCTTGATCCACAAATTTTAGGTGAAGAGCACTATAACGTAGCTCGTGGTGTTCAACAAACACTTCAGAAATATAAAGATCTTCAAGATATCATTGCGATTCTTGGTATGGATGAGCTTTCTGAAGATGATAAAAATGTTGTTGAACGTGCTCGTAAAATTGAGAAATTCCTTTCTCAACCATTCTTCGTTGCAGAAGTTTTCACGGGTGCACCTGGTAAATATGTTTCTCTTGCGGACACTATTAAAGGATTTAAAGGTATTCTTAACGGTGATTACGACCATATGTCAGAAAACTCTTTCTACATGGTTGGTGGTATGGATGAGGCTATCGCTAAACACGAGAAAAACAAATAAGCATTATGCTTAGAAAAGGACTGTAATGGATAAGTTTAAACTTGAAATCCTAACGCCAAACGGTGAAATCTTTAATGATGAAGCTGTTAGTGTGGTTCTCCCTGGTAAAGAGGGAGAATTCGGCGTTCTTGCAGGGCACGCTTCTTTAACTACTTTGTTGGAAGCTGGCGTTGTTGACGTCGAAAAAGAAGACAAATCAGTCGAGTCTATCGTTATTGATTGGGGTGTTGCTCAGGTTAGTGAAGATAAAGTTGTGATTTTGGTAGAGGGTGCTGCTCCTATTCGTGGTGAGAATGAAGCAGAGATCTCCAAAGCTCTTGAAGAGGCGAAAAAACTCATCAATGATGTTGCAGACTCAAGCTCTGCTATTGCCTCTGTATCTGCTAAAATAGATTCAGCAGCTCAAAAATTAATATAAGATATGATTAATAATTTAATTGATTTTTATCTTAAAAGCCACCCTGTTACAATAGGTGTATTGGCACTTTTGTCTTTATACTTTATTATACTTAACTGGGTGTTTTTTTATCGCTATTTTTCTCTTAGCAGTTGGCTTAAAAGTGAGAGTGCATCGTTAGAAGCACTCTTGCTTGGAGCTCAAACTGTTAATGAAAACTCTTTTTTAAATAATTTTATCAAAAGCAGTAATTTTGTTTCAAAAGAAGTTTTGGCACTTGCGATGCATGCGGCTACAAAAGAGGCAACAAAAGGTCTCTCTATTTTATCTATCTTTGCTTCTACATCACCGTTTATAGGATTATTTGGTACGGTTGTCTCTATTTTGGATACTTTTGCACATATTGGGCAGTCAAGTGGAAGTATGTCTATTATTGCAGCAGGTGTTTCAGATGCTCTTATAGCGACTGCTTCAGGTATTTTTGTTGCTATTTTTGCATATACATATCATCAGCTTTTAAAAAGAAAATCTTATGAACTCATTTCTCATCTTCAAATGCAAAGTGATGCAATATTAGCTCGTAAGGCTTAAAAATGTATGATTGGGATGAGAAGCCAGAGTTAAATATTACTCCTCTTGTAGATGTTATGCTTGTGCTTCTTGTTGTTTTGATGGTAATTGCTCCAAATATTATTTTTGAAGAGAATATTAAATTGCCACAGGGTTCAATGAGTGAACAACTCTCAAAAATACCACCGGTTCATATTACTGTTAACAAAGAGGGGATTATAAAAGTAAATAAAGAAAATTTTCTTTTAAATGCTTTTAGTGACAATTTCTTTCTCTATGCAAAAAAACTGGACAAAAAAGCAACTGTCTTAATTAGTGCCGATAAAACACTTGATTATGGTGTTGTTATGTCAATACTCGCAGCTGTAAAGCAGGCTGGTTTTTCTGAGGTTTCATTAGCAACCAATGGATAAGAATAATCGCTATTTTATTTTTGGTGGATTGATTTCACTCTCTCTCTTTACACTCTTTTTACTTCTTTTTGTCTATATGATGTTCTCTTTAAAAGAGCAAAACAAATATGCTTTTGAGAAAGATAAATTTATCTCTGTTTCTATAGAGTTGCCTAAAAAAAAGGTAGAGCACAAAAGAAAAAAGAGTGCTTCTCTTGCAGCGTCAAAAGCTCCTGCAAAAACAGTCTCTCCCGATGTTGATGTTAATGAGCTCTTTTCGGATGTATGGACGCAGAAAATTTCACATAAAAAGAAGAAGAAAAGAGATTTAAAGCGTTTAAAAGATATATCGAAAAAATTGAAAACTTCTGAGTTAAACAGAGTTGATCCACTTGCTAAAAAGATAGAGACACTAGAAGAGAAAGCATCTGCCGAAAATGAACAACAGCGTTCAACTGCTAATGAAGTTAATGAATATTTAGCTAAAATTCAAGCAATTGTTTATCAACATTTTAGTGTTCCGCCAAACAGTGAGGGAAATAGTGTTAAAACAGTCATTGAGCTGGATCCTCTGGGTAAGATGATTGATTTTCGTATATTGAACTATTCGGCGAATGAAGCATTAAATAAAGAGGCAGATAAAATTAAAGAGAGATTGAGAAATGTGGTTTTTCCAAAAAATCCGCAAAACAGGTCAAGTAGGACCATTGTAGTATTGATTTCTAAGGAGTAGAATTTGAAAATTTTATTTTCATTGTTAATGTTAATGAGTTTTGTTTTTGCAAAAGATGCAACTATTGAGGTGATTAAAAAAGCAGATGTAATCCCTTCTATTGCAATTGAGGATGCTTCTACAAGCTATGACGATACATTCAAATTACGTTTTTTCAAGACTTTGGTGGCGGACCTGAATGTCCTTTCCATATTTAATGTTGATCGTCACTATCGTGTCAATGATTTTGATGAGCAGACTGTCCTTGTTGACAATAAAGATAGCAGTTATGTACTTCGTTATCAACTTGATGAAGATGACAGTAACGGTTTAAATGTTCAGATAAAACTTTTTCAAAAAGATGATGAAGTTTTTTCAAAAAACTACAGAGTTGCAAAAAAAGATATCTTTATGTTTGTTTCGCATGCAATAGCATACGATATTAATGAGTTTATGGGTGAACCATCAGTAGCATGGATGAAAAGAAAAGTAATCTTTTCTCGTATTGTTGCACCACTCAAAAGTGAGATTGTTATTGCTGATTATACATTGGCTTATCAGCATACAGTTTTAAAAGGAGGATTTAATATCTTTCCTAAATGGGCAAATGCTCAACAGAATGCTTTTTATTATACAGCTATGGATGAGGCAAAACCTACGTTAAAATATGTCAATATTAAAAGTGCCGAGGTGAAAAATATTATTGCTTCTGATGGAATGATGGTCTGTTCTGATGTAAGTGATGATGGAAAAAAACTGCTTTTGACTATGGCACGTACGGGGCAGCCTGATATCTATCTCTTTAATGTTGCTACAAAAAAATATAAGCGTTTGACTCGATATAGCGGTATTGATGTAAATGGACAGTTTATGGATAAAAATCAAATTGCTTTTGTCTCGTCTCGTCTTGGATATCCAAATATCTTCTCAAAACATCTTGATACAAATGAAGTAGAACAGATGGTCTATTATGGACACAGTAATGTTTCGTGTAGTGCACATGGCAACTATATTGTCTATGCTGCACGGGAAAGTTCCAATGCATTTAGTCAAAATACTTTTAATTTACATCTTATTTCAACGAATACAGATTTTATTAGACGTTTAACGGCAACAGGTGTCAATGAGTTCCCACGATTTTCCAGAGATGGAGATGCCATCCTTTTTATAAAGAACTATAAAGGGCAGAGTGCTATTGGAATAGTACGGCTTAACTATAACAAAAATTACCTTTTTCCGTTAAAATATGGAAAAGTTCAATCAATGGATTGGTAATAGATAGAATCTGTTACATTTTTTTGGTATAATTATTCCAGATTTAATATTTAAGGAAATAGGATATGAAAAGTATAGTACTTTCTAGTGTTGTTACAGCACTTTTAGTTTTTAGTGGATGTTCTTCAAAAGAACCTGCAGTAGATAATAAACAGGTTGCTGCATCGGCTGCACAAGAAGTTCAAGCGGTAGAGACTGAGACTGTATCGGCTGAAAACAGTGTTGTAAACTCAAATTCGGCAAACAGTGCTGAAATGACAATTGCTGCGATAGAAAGTAAACTACCAACAGTTTATTTTGCATTTGACAAATATGATATTACTCCTGAGATGCAGGCGAAAATCGATGCTGCTGCAGAACTTGGTAAAAAAGAGCCTGCAAACACATTAAGTGTAAAACTTGAAGGTAACTGTGATGAGTGGGGTAGTGACGAATATAACTTCGCATTAGGTCTTAAACGTGCACAAGCTGTAAAAAAAGCACTTGTAGCTGATGGTATTGATGCTGCTCGTATCTCAATGGTTAGTTACGGAAAATCTAACCCTGTATGTACAGATCATACAAAAGAGTGTTGGGCGAAAAATCGTCGTGTTGACTTCAAATTACTTCCATAGTTTGTAAAGTTATGAACTATAAAGCAATAATAAATCTCTTTATTGTTGCTGTTACACCAACTTTTCTTTTGGCTGCCGAACCTTCTGCGTTTGGTGCCGGAGATCTCTCAAGTCCTGAACCTTATGGACTTACTTCCAGTGAAAAAGTTATTTTAGAAACAAAAGACAAGCTTAAAAAAGTTGCACAAAAAAGTAACTCTCAGGCAAGTCAGTTGGATGCACTCAGAGAAAGAATTGATGGTTTACAGAGCATAGTAGAGAGTATTGGTAGAAAAACACACAACAATAAAGTCAGTATTGAAAAATTCAAAGAAGAAGAGAATGCCAGTTTTGCAAGCTCAAGTGAGTATCAAACACGATTGGCAGCTTCTGTTGAGGAAAATTCACAACAGATTGCGACGCTAAAAACATCACTTGTTGAAATTTCAAAACTTCTTGATGATATTAATGCGCACTATGTTACCAAAAGTGAATATAACACTCTTGTAAAAAGTGTTAATGACTTTAAAGACTTGGTAGCAAAAGAGCTTAAAGGTACAAGAGGCAGTAGTTCTGCCAGTTCAAAAATAAGCAGTTCAAAACTTTATAATTTGGCTAAGAAAAATTATAATAGAAAATATTATACAAAAGCAATTGCCAATTATGAAGAGCTGATAAAAAGAGGGTATAAACCTGCTTATGCACACTATATGATAGGTGATATGTACTATAAGCGAAAAAATTATGCAAAGGCGATCTCCTACTTTAAAAAGAGTGCGGCACTCTATTCAAAAGCATCTTATATGCCTACATTGATGCTGCATACAGCAATCTCTATGGAAAAGACAGGAGACAAAGCACATGCAAACTCTTTTTATAAGGCAATTATTGCAAAGTATCCAAACTCTGCTGAGGCAAGAGAAGCTAAAAAACGCTTAAAGTAGATAACGGAAATATAGTTTTCAGCTTAAGAAACAGGAAACTATGGTAAAATCCACGAAATAAAAATTAAGGTAAAAATATGGCAATTGAGCAAAATCAAATCGTATCGTTAGAGTATGAAGTAAAAGACGGAGATAAAGTAGTAGATAGTAATGTTGGCGGAGAGCCTTTAGTATTTATGTTTGGAAAAGGTCAAATTATTCCAGGTTTGGAAGATGGAATCAAAAATATGAATATTGGCGAAAAAGGAGATGTTCTTGTGAAAGCTGCTGATGCTTATGGTGAATATAATGCAGAAGCAACACAAGAAGTTCCAAAAGATCAATTTGAAGGGATTGAACTCTCTGAAGGTATGACACTTTATGGTCAAGGTGAAGATGGTTCAACTGTACAAGTTGTTGTTAAAGAGATCAAAGATGACTCAGTTGTTATTGATTTTAATCATCCGCTTGCAGGTAAAGATTTGATGTTTACAGTAACAATCAACAATGTACGTGATGCTTCTGCTGAAGAAGTGATGACAGGTGTTCCGGCAGAGAATAAACAAGAAGAAGAGCATTGCGGATCTGGCAGTTGTGGATGTCACTAGTTTTATAACTGCATCTTCAGCCTCTCTTCAGGCAAAGAAAACAGCATCACTCTTAAAGACACTCAGTGTCAATGCCCTTATAATGGGTGAGAGTGGTGTTGGTAAAAGAACATTGGCTTCTTTTATACTTCCTGATGCATCTGTTGTAGATGCATCAAATTTTGATGAACTGCTTGCTGCTCTTGAGAGTGCAACAGAGTTAATTATTACAAATATAGACAACTCCCCAAATATAAACAGGCTTATTGAAGCTATAAAAGAGAGACACATACGTGTTATTGCAACTGCAAAACCCTCATTTAGCAATGCGTCTATAGATGAGCTTTTTAGTGTTAAATTTGATATTCCGCCTTTACGTGAGAGAGCTGAAGATGTAACTTTTTTAATAGAGAAGTTTGCAAAAGAGGCAGCTGAGCTTTTTGGTGAGAATGAATCTTTTAATACTCAAAATTTCAAAGCAGATTTGTCAAAAAATGCCAACTCTTTGCGACGGCAGGTGATGATCCATTATCTTTTGCAGGATATAAAAGATATTGAATTGATGGAAATTATAGAAAATTATCTCTATGATAAGTTAGGTTCTAACAGTGATTACAGAAATTTTTTATATCTTTATGAAGTCCCTTTAATTCGAGGCGGATTGAAAAAGTTTAAATCACAACTGCAACTTTCAGACAAGTTGGGTTTAAATAGAAATACACTGAGAAAAAAAATCTCTGAAAATAGAGAATATTTATAAAACAATCAAAGGAAAAAATATGAAAAAAATAGCTATGATATTTGCAGGACAAGGTTCTCAAGCAGTTGGTATGGGAAAAGATTTTTATGAAAACTCAGAAGTTGCACGTGAGATGTTCGCCAAAGCAGGTGAGAGAATAGGTGTAGATTTCAAAGAGATAATCTTTGAGGAAAATGAGAAACTTGGGCAAACTGCCTATACACAACCGGCAATTCTTTTAGTACAGATGGTAGCATACAAACTTTTTAAAGATGCTTGTCCTGATGTAAAAGCTGAGCTTTTCTTAGGGCACTCTTTAGGTGAGTTCTCAGCACTCTGTGCAACTGGAGCGATTGATTATGTTGATGCAGTTGAACTTGTACACAAACGTGGTGCTTTAATGCAAGAGGCGTGTGAAGGTAAAGATGCGGGTATGATGGCAATAGTTGGTCTTGATGATGCAAGTGTTGAGAAGATATGTGCTGATGCTCAGGCTGAAGGTAAACAGGTATGGCCTGCGAACTATAATCAAGACGGACAGCTTGTTGTTGCCGGAAACAGAGCAGATTTGGCATCTTTGGAAGATACATTTAAAGAAGCTGGTGCTAAAAGAGCACTTCTGTTAAATATGAGTGTTGCATCGCATTGTGAGATATTGGCTCCTGCTCAAGAGCCATTAGCAGAGCTTATGGAGAAATATGTAACAGATAGTTTTGAGGCACCGGTTATCTCAAATGTAACGACAAAACCATACAGCACAAAAGCAGAGGCAGTAGAGCTGTTAAAAGACCAACTTGTAAAACCTGTAAAATATAAACAGTCAATTTTAGCAATAGCAAATGATGTTGATATGGCTATAGAGTTTGGAAATGGTGTTGTTTTAAAAGGGCTTAACAGAAGAATTGCAAAAGATTTAAAAACACTCAATATCTCTGATATGGCATCTTTAGAGAAAGTAAAAGAGGAAGTTTGTTCTTAAGATGCGAGTAACAGTTGCACAGACTTCTCCAAAGTTAAATAGAAGTAATTTAGAAGCAGTAGTTGCTATTATAGAAGAGCATAAGAGTAATTCTGATTTGATTGTTTTTCCGGAACTTGCACTGAGTGGCTATATGCTACAAGACAAACTACATGAAGATGCTTGGAGTCTTGAAGAGCTCAATGTTTTAGCAGAGTTGAGTGAAGATGTTGATATAGCTGTTGGTGCAGCCCTACGTGATGGTAAACTTTTTCGTAATGCTGCTCTTTACTTCTCACAAGGCAAACTCCTCTCTAAGCATATAAAAGTGCATCTTCCTAACTATGGTATGTTTGAAGAGGCACGCTACTTTGAAGATGGTGATAGTTTTGAAGCTTTTATGGCAGGTGAAAAAAAAGTCTCTATGCTTGTATGTGAAGATATTTGGCATGAGAGTGTTCATCGTGAATTGACTGCACTTGACCCGGATTTGATTTTGGTATTGGCTGCTTCTCCTGCACGTGGTTTTACGGAAGATGGACTTGAAATTGAGCAGAAATGGTATGATATTATTAAACAGGTTGCAAAAGAGTGCAGGGCTGAGCTTGTTTTTGTAAATCGTGTCGGTTTTGAAGATGGTCTTGGTTTTTGGGGTGGAAGTTGTGTTGTTGATAAACAAGGCACTATTAGTAAAACTCTTAATAAATTTGAAACAGCCATAGAGACTGTAGAGATAGAAGGAAAATAATGAAAATAGCGATCATGGGTGCGATGCCCGAAGAGATAGCACCGATTTTAGAGCATCTTGATGCTGTTGAGGAAGTTAATTACGCAAAAAACAAGTACTATAAAGCAAAATATAAAAATATAGATGTTGTTGTAGCTTATTCAAAAATAGGAAAAGTATTTTCAACACTTACAGCTGCAACAATGTTACAGATGTTTGCCTGTGATGTTCTTCTTTTTACTGGAGTTGCCGGTGCAGTAAATGATGAGCTTAAAATCGGAGATTTGATTGTTGCAACAAAACTGCCACAGCATGATCTTGACATTACTATCTTTGGTCATCCACATGGATATGTTCCTGAAGGGAGTGTTTTTGTTGAGACAGATAAAGATCTTCGAGCTTTGGCAAAAGTGGTAGCTAAAGAGATGGATATTGATCTTAAAGAAGGCATTATTGCTACCGGTGATCAGTTTATCGCTTCACAGGAGCGTAAAGGCTTCATAGCTGACACTTTTCATGCAGATGCTTTGGAGATGGAGGGTGCGAGTGTTGCAGTAGTTTGTGATGCTTTGGGTGTTCCTTTTTTCATTCTTCGATCTATCAGTGATTCGGCTGATATGGATGCAAGCTTTAATTTTGAAGAGTTTGTAGAGAGTTCTGCAAAAATAAGTGCAACATTTTTAATGAAGATGGTTGACAGGTTGGCAGAAGCTTAATGGGTGTTAAACTTTCTAAAAAAATCATGTCAAAATTGGGCAAAACAAATGCCGAGTTTGAACTTATAGAGGAGGGTGATAAGATACTTGTCGGGCTCTCTGGTGGTAAAGATTCTCTTACCATGATTCATGCTATGAAAGAGCAGCAGCGTCGTGCACCTTTTGATTTTGAGTTTTTGGCAGTGACTATCAGCTATGGTATGGGTGAAGATTACTCAAATCTTGCCGCACACTGCAAAGAGCATGATATCCCTCACATTATCCATGAGACACAGACTTATGATTTGGCAAAAGAGAAGATCCGTAAAAACTCCTCTTACTGTTCGTTTTTCTCTCGTATGCGAAGAGGTTACTTGTACTCTGTAGCCAAAGAGCATGGGTGTAACAAGGTAGCACTTGGTCATCATATGGATGATGCAGCAGAGAGCTTCTTTATGAACTTTATCTATAATGGTCAGATGCGATCTTTGGCTCCAAAATATAGAGCTGAGAATGGCTTGATTGTTATTCGTCCACTTATTCAGTTACGTGAGCGACAACTGCGTGCCTTTGTTGTTGATAATGGCATAGAAGCCATAGGTGATGAGGCCTGTCCTGCAATGCGTTTTGACATTAAAGCACCGCATGCAAGAGAGAGTACAAAACAGATGCTAGCAGAGATGGAACAGAAGTTTCCTGATCTCTTTACATCTCTTAATGCCGCATTTAAAAATATCTCTGTTGAGAGTTTTTTTGATAAAGAGAAGTTCTCTTTGTAAGCCTACTCCAACCACTTAAAGTCACAGGATTTACAGTGGTGGAGTCTTTGAAATGCCAACTCTTTATCTTCGAGTATAACTCGAGGTTTCTCTTGTATTTCTATTTTTTCTGAACAACATTTCGGACAGTTGTTGATTTTACACTCTTTTTCTTTTGCTTCTTGAAGTCTCTCCGTAAATTCTGAAGCGAGTATTCCTCCGGGAATAGCTACAAAACCAATCCCAAGCAAAGAGATTACAGCAGTGATGAATTTACCCTCAGCAGTAATGGGGTACATATCTCCATAGCCGACAGTCGTAAGGGTTGCTACTGCCCACCAGAGTGTTTGAGGAATATTACTAAAGACTTCGGGTTGCGCATCATGCTCTATACCATAAATAATAAAAGCAAGCATTACAAGAAGAATAAGTGTATAGACTAAAATAACACTGAACTCTTCACGTTTTGTTTTTATAATATCACCCAATGTATGGATAAAGTGTGCATATTTTTTCATTCTAAAGAGGCGAAAAATACGTAAAAGTCGTAAACCTCTGAGAAAACCATTGTTAAGATCAAATCCCATAAGAATATAAGGAGCAATAGCCAGAAAATCTATAATTGCATAAGGTGAAAAGATATATCTGAGTTTGCCTTTTAAGCCTTTGTAGGGTGCTACAGCTCCTGAAGCATAGATTCTTGCAAAGTATTCCACGACAAAAAAGGACATAATCGCATTATTGAAGAGTTCTAAAAATTCTCCATACTCTTTATTATATCTCTCTACACTTTGCATCATAAGAGTAAATATACTCATTAAAATAAGCATATATAAAAAGATATTAAACCAGTAAGAGGCTCTGTTTGTACTTGGTTCTTCTAAAAGGATATAGAGTTTTTTCTGTAAATTCACTACTTTTCATCCTCCTCATAAATAACAGCTGTATCTGCAAGCAGATCATGGAGTGCCCGTTTGTCTTTTCGTAAGCCAACCATTAAAAAACCAATGCCTAAGAGCAGGGTAGATGGGATGTAGCCTAAAGAGCGGGTAATTGCCTGTTTGTTTGTAATATCGCCAAAGTTTTTTGCATCAACTATTTTTATATGAACAAGCTTTTTTCCCGGTGTTGCCCCTCTCCATTTATCCCAAAAGAGAACTGTTAAAACAAGTACAGCAGCTTCAAAGAGAAGTTCCCATTTAAAAGAGGTGTGTGGCTGATGATCGAGTGCATGCGGGTTACCGCTCATTGCCATTTGTAAATTTTGTTGATATTGTGCGAAG
>Ga0256843_1001873_pt1 | contig 16002 bp, 16 predicted proteins | sample AlvinellametaG_FD_191572 | JGI IMG/M metagenome (GOLD analysis project Ga0256843, IMG submission 191572) | Pompeii worm associated microbial communities from hydrothermal vent at the East Pacific Rise, Pacific Ocean - Alvinella | ecosystem: Host-associated > Annelida > Integument > Unclassified ... | reverse complement strand
CACCAAAAATTCGTGCAATGGAGCTCATTGCAGAGTATGAAGGTCTCAAACGCGGATTTTACTCAGGAAGTATAGGTTACTTTGGGTTTGACGGCAATATGGACAGTGCTATTACAATTCGTACAGCGCTTGTTACAAAAGAGAAGGTAGTTCTGCAAGCCGGTGCCGGTGTTGTAGCTGATAGTATTAATGAACTAGAGTATCTTGAAGTAAGAAACAAACTCGGTGCACTGATTCACTCTCTTGAAGATCTCGATAGAGATAGATCATGAAACTTTTTGCTATCTTTGGAGATCCTGTAGCCCACTCACGTTCTCCGCTTATGCACAACACTGTTTTTAAAAACCTCAACTATCCTGCCTGTTACACACGTATTCATCTTCAAGACGGAGAGAAGCTTAGAGAGACTTTTTTTGCACTCAAACTCAGCGGTGCAAATATTACTGTTCCGCATAAAGAGGCGGCATACAAAGCCTGTGATGAGATACGTGGTTTTGCTAACAAAGTCGGTGTTGTCAATACCATCATCCAAGAAAATGGCAGGTTAATCGGATACAATACCGATGCTGACGGATTTTTATTTGCTATCAGTGAATTTAAAGATATAAACAGTGTTCTTATTTTAGGTGCAGGCGGTACGGCAAAAGCACTTGCAGCAAAATTTTTAGAAGAAGATATGCAGGTGAGCGTTCTTAACAGAAGCCAGGGACGACTACACTTTTTTAAAGAGATAGGATGCAAGGTGTTTAACTGGAGTGATTTTGAGATCTCTCATTATGATCTTGTCGTCAATACAACAAGTGCAGGACTCAAAGATGAAGAGCTCCCTGCTCCACAAAATCTTATTGAAGCTATTTTAAAAAATGTCAACTATGCAGCAGATGCTATCTATGGAAAAGTCACACCTTTTTTACAAATGGCAAAAGCAAAAGGTTTAAACTATAAAGATGGTGCAGATATGCTTCTGGGACAAGGTGTTTTGGCAAATGAACTCTTTACACAAAAGAGTATTGAAAAAGCTGCAATTAAAGCAGCTATGCAGAAAAGTTTTTCACTCTAACGTGAAAAACTGACTCCCATTGAAAACTTTGTAATATCTTTGTTATAATCAATTAAAGACTCAACATATCCACTGAAGAATTTCATATAAAAATATGATTTGTGTTTTCGTATAGGGTATGAATAGGTTGCTTCGACAGCACCTCGTAAACTGTCAATATTTCCACGCACCATAAAACTAAACATATTTTTATGATAAAAGTAGGTAAATTTTACTTTTGTATATCCAAGGTACTTCATCAGATCAGGATTGTCACTTAAAGTATCTATGCCCGGAAAAGGTGTCAAAAGTGTCAAATCTGTAATCAAAGTATTATGTTGCAATCGTAATGTTGCATAAAAATAGTTAATACTTTTTGAGAGATTAAAACCGTTAAATTCAGGTATATCTGTTGTATTTGGCTGCCCATTTGATTTATGTGCAAGTGCAACTTTTAAAGAACGTACCTGAAAAATAGATTTTCGATCACTGATAGGGAAGACAACAAAGCCTTCAGGATTATAGAGACTCTCACGAAAAGGAGAGGAGTCTATATAGATCTGCCAGAATGCATGCTGTGTATAGGCAAGATAGTACTTCTCTTTAAGTCCAAAAAGGTTATGGGCAACCTGAAGTTTCAGACTCACCTGAATCTCTGCCTCTTTTCTATCATACTGTACTACATCAGGAAGATGTGAGACATAGGGTCTGTTTGCGATCCCAAAAGGCAAAATATAGTTTGCATGATATGGACGCAAGCCAAAATCATCATCCAACCAATCCTGCATACTCGATCGGGAACGATCATTTTTAATATTTGCAATATTAATTTTACTTTTTGTAGCATCTATATTCTCTTTGGCATTTACCGAAACAGCCATCAACACTACACATACAATGAAAAACTTTATCATACACTCACCCTATCTTCCAACGCTCTTGTCAATGAGAGCAAATCTATATTTTCCAGACTTACACCTGTCGGTACACCCTGCGCAATTTTAGAGAAGTTTACACTATAACTACTTAATTTATCTTCAATATATAAAATAACCGCATCATTTGCAATAGACGGTGTCAAAGCAAAAAGTATCTCCTCTACACCACCCTTTACAATCTCTTCAAGATGCGCAACCGACTCTTCATCCAAAGAGTCCAAAACAAAATATCTTCCGTCAAAAAGAGCATTCTCCTCCAAAAGAAGAATATCTTTGGCATTCTCTACAATACACAGCAGTGCAGCATCTCGTTTTTCATCACAACAGATAATGCAGAGCTCATCCTCACTCATTCCTCCGCACATTTTGCATTTTTTTAAACTTCCAATAGCATCTTCAATAGCATGTGCTATCTTCAAACCTACATAGGTATCATTCATAATCATAAAATAGGCGAGTCTCGTTGCCGATTTTTTACCTATTGTCGGCAGCTCTTCAAGTGCATTGACAAGTCTGTTAAATTTCTCCAAAGAACTATTCATATTCTCTCTTTTGAGTCTCTTTTTTCGGTAAAATCAACCATAGCTGCAGTGGTGCTTTTAAATGCCCTGCAAATTCAGCTGCATCAGAACCACTTCCCGCAAAGAGATCTGCACGAATATTTCCCTTAATTGCACCACCGGTATCCTGCGCAAAAACTATCCTGTTAATCTCTTTTGGATTGCTTTGCTTATCTTTCTTATTATCCCCTAGTTCTGCATTAAGATACAACATACTTCCCAAAGCAATATATCTTCTATCGACTGCAATAGAACGCATAGGTGTCAACTCTACTCCCAAAGCACCTGTTGCACCTTGATCTCTTTTGGAAAAAAAGACCAAAGAGCTGTTATAGTTAAGAACTTCATCAACTCTGCTTGGATGTTCTTTTAACCATTGTATAATGCTTTGAAGTGAGACATCTTCAAGTTTTAACTCTTTTTTTTCAACAAGATATCTGCCAATAGCTCTGTACTTATGCCCGTTTTGATTATCATACCCTATATACATAGTAGAGTTGTCATCCATTTTAGCAATACCCGAACCCTGTACTTCTAAGAAAAACCTGTCTATTTTTGAATCACAATAACACAATACAGAAGCATTCAAATCAGTAAACTTCATCTCTGCTCTTGTATAATAAGGAACCAAATGATTATTTTGCAAACGTCCTCGTAATCTATAATTTTTCAATTCCGGATATATGGAAGAGAGATCAACAACAACGAGATCTTTTGGAGTTGCATATATAGGATATTTATATCGTGGTGTCTGTTTCAAAGAAGCATGAATCTCTGTTTCATAATAAGCTGTTAACAAACCTCTCTCTTTTTTTCTTTTATTTATTATGTGATATGCTTCAAAATTATTAATTATAAATGCTTTTGCATCTGTAACATTTTCAGCTTTTCTACACAGACGATGATATATTTTATAAGCTTGCTTCGTATAACAATTCTTTTTAAAAACTTTTAAAACATCTTTAAAGTTTTCATCATAAAAATCAGGCAATGCAGCAAAAGAACTTTTTTGCACACTTGTTTTTATAAAAGCGTCTGCATCCAACTCCTCTTCAAGCGTCGGAAAACTTTTTACCTCTTCCTTTTTTAGAAGAGTATCTGCAAGAGGCTTTACATCTACTGTCTGAGCTACTTTTTCTACTTTTTTTACTGCAGTTTTTTTAGGAGTTACGGCAGGTTCTTTTGAACAAGAGGTAAAAAAGATTATTATTACTATAAAGAGAGTTATTTTCATAAAGAGGATTATAACATCTTACTATTTATTTTAAATTACAAAATGGGTATAATTCCAAAAAAAATTTAACATATATAGGATATTAGATGGAAGAGTTAAGCTATTATGAGATTTTAGAAGTATCACGAGACGCAGATAAGGCGACAATCAAAAAAGCTTATAGAAAAATGGCAAAAAAATACCATCCCGATAAAAATCCGGGAGACAAAGAGGCTGAACATAAATTTAAACTCTGTAATGAAGCTTATCAATGTTTAAGTGATGATCAACAAAGAAGTATCTATGACCGTTACGGTAAAGAGGGACTCCAAGGTATGGGTGGAGGTAGACAGAGTTCTGCCGGTTTTGATGATCTTGGAGCAATTTTTGAAGAGATGTTCAGTGGTTTTGGAGGCGGTGGAAGAAGACGCCAGAATCCTGCAGATATGGACAAATATCCGCTTGATATGAATGTTGAGATGCGTATCAGTTTTCAAGAGGCTGTTTTTGGTTGTGAAAAAGAGCTGAAATACAGCTATAAAAAAGCCTGTGAATCCTGTAAAGGAACAGGTGCGAAAGATGGTAAACTCTCTACCTGTCCACAATGTAACGGACAGGGACAGGTCTATATGAAACAGGGGTTTATGACATTTTCGCAAACCTGTCCTCTTTGTCACGGAACAGGATCTTCTGCTACAGAAAAATGTAAAGAGTGTCGTGGTCAGGGTTATGAAGAGATTAAAGAGAAGATCTCCATCACTGTACCAAAAGGGATTGATGACGGAAACCGTCTGCGTGTTTCAGGAAAAGGAAATATCAGTAAAAACGGTCACAGAGGCGATCTCTACATTACATTCTCAGTTACACCGGATAAACACTTTATCCGTAATGACAATGATGTCTATATTGAAATTCCGGTATTTTTTACACAGGCTGTCAAAGGTGACACACTGACAATTCCTTCACTTACAGGAGAGTTGGAACTAAAACTCAATATTGGGACAAAAGACAAACAGCGCTATACATTCAGAGGCGAAGGTATAGAAGATGTGCATGGTCACGGAAAAGGTGATCTTATTGCAATTGTCAATATCCAGTATCCGAAAAAACTGAGTGAAGAGCAGTTGGAACTGCTTGACAAACTGCAAGACTCCTTTGGTATTGAATCAAAACCACATGAAGGTGTCTTTGAATCTGTTATAGATAAAATGAAAAGCTGGTTTAAATAATCTTATGAATAAAGAGCATCTGAAAAATCAGCTTACATCGCTTGCACTCTCGATGTTTAGAAAAGATTTTTTTGGGATCTATCACGGCTCACTCTCTGCAAAAACAGAGTCAAGCCGTTTTATTATCAATACAAAAGATGCTGTTTTTGATGCACTTGATGAGCATAGACTCATTGAACTCTACTTTAAACAGGATTACAGATGGAAACAGGCAAGCATAGATGCCTTGATACACCATGCCATCTACTCCCAAATCTCCGAAGCAAAATTTATCTCTTTTACGATGCCCCCTTTTACAACAGCCTACTCACTAAATCATAACATAATCACACCAAAAGACTATTTCGGGCACAAAGAGATAGGCTCACTTGAAATCATCGATCCAAAACAGTTTGATGACTGGTATGAACGAGCCAGAAGTGAAATAGCCTACCATTTTCAGACAAAAGAGACAAATATTATGGTTATTCGCGGTTATGGTGTCTATGCATACAGCAGAGATATTTATGAGATGGCTAAAAAACTGGCTGTCTTGGAAAAAAGCTGTAGATTACTTATGTTGGAGAGAGGCTCATCTCTCTACGATGAGTAGAGAATCAGAGAGCTTCGATGGCACTGTATGCCACATCCATCATAATGGAGATCTCCTCATTTGTAATAATATAAGGCGGCATAAAATAGACAATATGTCCAAGCGGTCGCAACAGAACTCCATGTTTGAGTCCATACTCATAAACTTTTAAACCAATACGCTCCTCTGCTTTGTAGCCTTGAAGTTCAACAGCACAAACCATCCCTGTCTGACGTACTTCTGCAACATTTTTAAGTTCTGTAAATTTTTGTAGTTTTTCTGCCATAAAAGCAGCTTTATCTCTGTTTTTTTCAATAATATTTTCATTTTCAAAAATATCCAATGTTGCATTTGCAGCTGCACATGCAAGAGCATTTCCTGTATAGGAGTGTGAGTGTAAAAATGCCTTGTATTCACTGTAATCACAATAAAATTTCATATAAATTTCATTGGAAGTAAGAACAACAGAGAGTGGCAGATAACCACCCGTAAGCCCTTTTGAAAGCACTAAAAAGTCAGGCGATATTCCGGCTTTTTCACATGCAAAAAGCTCTCCCGTACGTCCAAATCCGACCATCACTTCATCTGCAATAAGATGCACATTGTAACGACTGCATATATCACGTACTAAAACCAGAAAGTGAGGATGGTACATGTGCATATAACCGGCTCCCTGAATCAAAGGCTCAACAATAATGGCACTTATCTCCCCTGCACGCTCTTTACAGAGTTTTTCAAATGCTTCTGCTGCAACAACAGCACTCTCTTGTGTCATATCTTTTGGAACAGGCGTCTGCAAGGTCTGCATCAACAGAGGTTTGTAGGTCTCTTTATAGAGTTCCACATCCCCGACACTGAGTGCACCGATAGTCTCACCGTGATAGGAGTTTGTCAAAGAGACAAAAAGCGGTTTTTTCTCTCCCGAGTTGAGATGGGCATGATAACTCATCTTTAATGCCACTTCAACAGCAGAAGAGCCGTTATCGGAGTAAAAACACTTCTCTAAAGAACTCGGTGTTAGTTTGACCAAACGTTCAGAGAGACGAACAACCTGTTCGTGGGTAAATCCGGCAAGAATAACATGTTCCAGAGTCTCAAGCTGCTCTTTTATTTTGTTATTTATATAACTGTTAGTATGTCCAAACATATTGACCCACCATGAACTGATAGCATCAATATAGCGATTGCCTTCAAAATCTTCCAGATAGACTCCGTGAGCCTTTTTAATCGGAATAAGCGGTAAATGTTCATGATCTTTCATCTGTGTACACGGATGCCAAAGAACATCCAGGTCTCTTTGTTTTAATTCTTCATTTTTCATAACAAAATTATAGCTTTCTCTCTCCTCTTTATCAAGTTTAAAGGCGAATTTACATAGAATTACACAAATTTGATGTAGAAGGTTTTTTAATATTATGATTACATGGATGCAAAGACATAAAAAGTGGCTTATTATTACTATCTGGATTTCGACTATCGCCTTTATCGGTGCCGGTTTTGTCGGTTGGGGACAATACAAATACGGCGATAAAGCAAGTGCCGTAGCAAAAGTAGGTGATATAGAGATCTCTATGAGTGAACTTCAAAAAGGGTATTCACGTCTCTATCAACAATACAACAAGATGTTTCAAGGAAATTTTGATGAAGCAAAAGCAAAAGAGTTTGGTCTGCAAAAACAGGCACTGCAACAGCTTTTACAACAGGCACTCCTGCTTAATCTTGCAAAATCTTATGACTTGACGATAACTGACATTGAACTTTTCAATGTTATCAAGTCACAAAAAGTTTTTTACAAAAACGGTTCATTTGACAAAGAGTTATACAAACAGATTCTTTCTCAAAACAGAATGACACCAAAAGAGTATGAGGATTCATTACGAAAAGAGTTACTCATCCAAAAAACCATTGCACTTCTTCCTGTAAAAGCTTCCAAAAATGAGAAGAAAATCATTGATACACTCTTAAGCATTGCAGATAAAATCAACTATAAAGTTCTCTCTGCAGAGATGGTCACACTTGATACTTCCGATGCCAAACTCAAAAAGTTTTGGGAGAACATCAAAGAGAACTTTATGACTGATGTAGCTTACGAGATTAACTTTGTAAAACAGAACCCTGTAAACAAGCTCTACGATGATGCAACTGTTGCACAATATTACAAAGAGAACAGAACACACTTTAAAGATCAAGAAGGAAAAATTCTTCCTTTAGACAAAGCCAAAGATCGTGTAATTGCAGAACTTAACAAAAAAGCTTCCAAAGATGCCGCACTCAGAACATATATTGCATTTAAAAAAGGCAAACTTGCTGCTGATGTTAAAAAAGAGCACCTTCTTATCTCAAAATCAAACAACCCTTTCAATGAAGAGGCACTTATAACAGTAAGTAAACTCTCTTTGACAAAACCTTTTGCAAAACCTGTACTTGTTAACAATAACTACTATATAATTGAGTTAGTAAAAGTACACCCTGCTGAAGCAAAATCTTTTGAAGAGGCAAAGGCAGAAGTTTTACCACTCTATATAAAACAGAAAAAACAAGAGGAACTTCTTGCGTTAGCAAAAAAATCGTTACAATCTTTTAAAGGTCAGGAAAGTGACTTTATTACTGTCAATGACACAGAGAAGATTAAAGGGCTTTCAAAACAAGAAGCAGCGGAGTTTCTTCAAAATCTTTTCAGATCTGAAAAAAGAAGAGCTTTTGTAACATTAAAAGATGGAAAAATTGTTTTATTCAACATTTTGGAACAAAAACTGCTTACTAACAAGAATAACAATCAGAGTGATGTTATCACTCGATTAAAAAGTACAATGTTTAGTGAAGGTCTTATAAAAACACTTCAAAACACGTACAAAACTGAGATATTTATCCAAGGACTCTAAATTGAGTAGAACTGTTTTAGCCATTGATATTGGCTCAACAAAAATTTGTGCTGTTATTGCCGAAATAACTGATGAAAAGACGATCTCCATTACAGGAGCCGGAACAACAAAAGCACAGGGACTTAAAAAAGGAAGCATAACAAATATCGAACTTGCATCACGCAGTATTAAGAGTGCGGTTGAAGATGCAAGAAGAGTCTCCGGTGTAAATGTAACAAGTGCCATTGTCTCTATCTCCGGAGCATACACAAAAAGTCTCAACTCTAACGGTATTGTCAATATCCAATCAAAAGAGATCTCTTTTGAAGAGATCAAACGTGTTATGCATACATCACTCTATAATGCAAACATTCCAAATGAGTATGAAGTTCTCCATGCACTCCCTTTTAACTTTAAAGTAGATGATCAGGACTACATAGAAGATCCGCTTGGAATGAATGCATCCAGACTTGAAGTAGAAACACACATTATCACAACACAAAAATCAAATCTCAACAACCTTAAAAAAGCTGTTAAAGGTGCAGGTGTTGAAGTTGAAAATATTGTTTTAAACTCTTACGCTTCTGCCATTGCAACACTCAATGATGATGAGAGAGAACTTGGAGCTGCCGTTATTGATATGGGTGGAAATACAAGTAATATTGCTATCTACTCCGGAAACTCTATTCGTTACAATGAGTATCTTGGCGTCGGATCCAATCATGTCACAAGTGACCTCTCAATGGCTCTGCATACACCGCTCAATATTGCAGATCAGGTAAAACTCACTTATGGTTCACTGCTGACACCAAGTAATGATTTAATTGAACTCCCTGTAATCGGGGATGAAGAGACAACACATGAAGTCTCTTTGGAAGTTGTCCATAATGTTATCTTTGCAAGAGTTGAAGAGACACTTATGATCCTTGCACAGTTTATTGAAAAAAGCGGACTCAAAGAGCAAATCGGTGCAGGAATTGTACTTACCGGTGGTTTTTCAAAAATGGAAGGTATCCGCGATCTTGCAATTGCTACATTTGGTTCAATGCCTGTACGTCTTGCAAAACCACGTGAAATGGATGGTCTTTTTGATACACTCAAAGGACCGGAATACTCAAGTGCAATTGGTTTGATTATGTATGCTTCTCATCCATATACACCATATGAGATTGATGTAAACAAAAGAGTACGCCATGCAAATGAAGCACCTACAGAGAGCAGACATATTGATTTTTCAAATACAACAGAAAATTTAAATGCACCACTTATTGAAGAGGAAGAAGAGTCAAAGATGATCAACCTCGAAGAGGTACAGAGTAAAAAGAGTGATGAAGCAGGAGGCTTCAGCAAATTTTGGAATTGGGCAACCCAGTTATTTTAAAGGAGTGAAATATGGAACCGTTTGTAATAGAAGAGACACATAACCCAAGTGGAGCAAGAATTATAGCAGTAGGCGTCGGTGGCGGCGGTGGTAATATGATTGGTCATATGATCAATGAAAATGTTACCGGTATTGAGATGATGCTTATCAATACTGATGCACAGGTACTTAGTGAAACAAATGCAGCGACAAAGATTCAAATTGGTGAAAAACTGACAAAAGGTCTTGGTGCCGGTATGAAACCACATATTGGTAAAGACTCTGCGCTTGAAAACTATGATGATATCCGTGCAGCACTAGAGGGTGCAGATATTGTTTTTATCTCTGCCGGTCTTGGCGGTGGAACAGGAACAGGTGCAGCACCTGTTGTTGCACAGATTGCCAAAGAGGTAGGTGCTTTAACTATCTCAGTTGTAACAAAACCTTTTATGTTTGAGGGGAAAAAACGTCTTCAACTTGCAGAACAGGGTTTAGAAGAGCTTAAAAAAGAGAGTGACTCTATTGTTGTTATTCCAAATGACAAACTGCTCTCTATTATTGATCGCAAACTCGGTATGAAAGAGAGTTTTAAAATTGTCGATTCTGTTTTAGCGCAAGCAGTAAGCGGAACATCAGGGGTTATCCTCTCAAGTGGTGACAATGATATCAACCTTGACTTCGCCGATCTTCAAACTGTTATGAGTCATAAAGGTATGGCATTGATGGGTGTTGGTGAGCATGAAGGTGAAAATGCAGCTTATGAAGCCATTAAAGCAGCTATTGAGTCTCCACTTCTTGACAATATGTCAATTAACGGTGCAATGGGTGTTCTTGTTCACTTCAGTATGCATCCTGATTTTCCGATGATGGAACTTGCAGAGGCTATGGAAGTTGTTCATGAAAGTGCACATGATGATGCAGAGGTTATCTGGGGAACATCAACAGATACAACACTTCCTGAAAACTATGTAAAAATCACTATCGTTGCAACAGGTTTTGAGAGAGATCTTGCAAACAATGAAGATTTTGTAGCAGAGACTCCTGTACAAAAAGTTGAAAAAATACGCCCTCGCCTTGTCGTTGGTGGTGACTTTGACAGTGACTATCTTGATATCCCTGCATATATGAGACAACAACAAGACTAACACTTGTCCTCTTCTTTTGAAAAAATCATGAAGGCCAAATCACTCCTTGGTCTTCGTGAAAAATCTTCCCTCAAAGAGATAAAAAACAGATACAGACGCCTTATGAACGAATGGCATCCCGATAAACATCCAAACAATATTGAACAAGCCACACAGATGAGTGCAAAGATCAATGAAGCCTACAAAACAATCTTGGAATATACAAGTAATTATGAATACCCTTTTGATGAAGAGAGTCTCAAAGAGGCACACCTCTCTCCTTCTGAATGGATGGAAAAAAGATTTGGCAATAAAAAAGAGACTATCTAAAGCCAGACTCCGTTTTTCATATAGTAAGCAAGAGGATAATAACTTACAGCCAAAACATAGAGTGTATTAAAGAGTAAAGAGAGTTTAAAAGAGCGAAGAGACTTCTCTTTTGTAAAATCAACAACCCCAAGAACAAATCCAAAAAATGTCCCTATAAACAGAACAATATATAAAAAATAGCCTATATAGTTATAATCACTCTGTAAAAGACAAAACGGACAGTGATGATTTGGCTGTTCGTAAACATAAGTACCAAAGAATGAGATAAGCGTAATAAGTGCAATAATAATAAAAAAGATATTTAAAAAAGAGTATATATATCTGTTTTTAAAGAGATAAAAGAGAAACATAAAGAGATAAGTTCCATAAAAAAGTGAGAGCAGAATCTTTGGATCAATACTTAAAATATGTGCCATATATGTCTGAGATGTTGTAGAGAAGATAGAACCACAACAATCAACCACACTGTTAATATCCATCGCACCAAACATAACAAACTCTAAAACGATCTCACTCATTAAAAGAAAATAGGCAATAGCATAGAGCCAAAACTTCTGCTTGAGGTAGGGTTGATCTTCATACTTCATATCTTCACCATTTAAAACGATCCAAAAAGCAAAAATATAGAGATTGAGTATTTTTAAAAAGAGCAGCGGTGTACCATAATGGGTTGCAGTAACAACACCTGCTGCACACATTGCACCCGGAAGAATATTGGAGAGATCATTCAAGGTGTAGATAAAAAAGATAAAAAGCGGTATTTTTACATAAAAAATAAATTTAATAATAGTAGCAGAGAGATAACTCTTCTTTTCCAATCCATACTGATATGTTGTCGTTGCATCTTTATCATAATACAAAATAATTTTCAAAGCATTTACAAAAGCAATTGTTGCAAAAACAGCAAAGAGTAGATTTAAGATTGTAAGCGTAAGGATCTCGGGTGAAAGAAACATCAGCGTAGTTTTCCATGCTCAATAGTAATAATTCTATCAACAAAATCAAGATCAAAGAAGAGCGGATCATGTGTTGCCACAACAATTGTTCTCTTTTTTGATTTCAACTCACGAAGAATATCTATAAACTCCAAAGAGAGCTTTTCATCAAGGTTTGCAGTCGGTTCATCTGCCAAAATAATCTTTGGATCATTAATGTTGGCACGTGCAATGGCAACACGTTGCTGCTCTCCTCCTGAGAGATTTTTTACAATAAGATCCCGTTTATGTTCAATAGAGAAAACAGAGAGCACTTTTTTGGCTTTTTGCTGCATAGTTTCACGAGGCAGATTCAATGGAAAAAGAGGTAAAAGCACATTGTCTGCAACACTCAAAGTCGGTATAAGATTATATTTTTGAAAAACAATACCGATATGATCCCGTCTATAGGAAGCTGCAAAGTGATCCGGCAGCTTTGAGATCTTCTTACCATCGACTATCACTTCTCCTTTTGTCGGTTTGGAGAGTCCCGCTATTAAAGAGAGAATGGTACTTTTACCGCTTCCGCTCATACCTTTGAGAATAATAAGCTCACCCTCTTTGAAATCCAGAGAAACATTCTCCAAAGCTTTTATATTTTCATTATATATCTTTGAGACATTTATCAATTTAATCATCGCATTACCTCATCTGCATCAAGTGTCGCTACACGCCACGAAGGGATCAGTGTTGCTGCAATATAGACAGGAACCGACAACAAAAAGATCAAAAGTATATAGGAGAGTTCCAGATGCACATCCAGATTAAAACTTGCTATATCCAAAAGATTCTCATGCATAAAAATATTACTCAAATAGGGTGCTTTAAAAACAAACACATAGATAAATGCCAACGAAAACCCTACAATAAAAGAGAAAAAAGATATCAATGCTGCTTCATAAAATTTTGCATGCAAAACATCTTCAACTCTCCAGCCAATAGCTTTTAAGATCCCAATCTCACGCTTCTCCTCACTGCTAAGTCCATTTGCTTTATCGTAGATAATAATAAAAAATGTAAAGAGTGAAACAATAAAAACAGAGAGAAAAACACCACTGTCATAGTTAAAAAGCTTTTTATATTGCAGTTTGAGATCATCCTTTGAAGTCACTTTTGCATTGGGTAAAAGCAAACGGATTTTCGAGGTAATAAAATCAAGTTCATTCTTGTTGGCAACCTCAAGAGCTATATCACTTCCCTCATTGGGAGCATAGCCAAAAATAGTTTGCAATTGCTCTTTATTCATAATAACAAGATGTTTCAGGTCCAGACGCTTGCCGACATCAAAACTATCTTTTATAAAGAGCTTTACAAGCCCTCCGTCCGATTTTATAAAATTAAAATATCTATCATAATAGGCTCTTTTCATAATTGCTTTTACATCACTGCTTACCAACATTTCAGAGCTGTTTAGATCATCTTTTTCTATAATCTTTTGTACAAAAGGATCACTGAGATCTTCAAAAGGATCAATACCCAAAAGATAAAATTTTGTATCTGCTTTACGAAAGTAGTAATTCCCCTCTACACGCAGTCGTCCGGAGCTGATACCGTCAATCTCCAAGAGTCTCTCCAACAGTTCTGTATCAACAGAAGAAGGCAAACCCGCTTTATAGTTTTGCACAACAATATCAGGCTGATTGACAATACGGTTTTTCAACTCATACGAAACAGATGTTGTAATAAAAAAGAGTGAAGAGAGCAGCGCCACCAAAAAAGTAAAAACAGTAACGATAAAGATATTTTTATTTTTATGCCTTACAATATAGGCATAGGCATACTCTAAAAGATAAAAATTGACTCTACTCATCGAGTTTATATACCATGTTTTTATCTACTTCCGAAAAAGATACAATTTTTTTTGCCCTATGATCAAAGAGAAAATGTTTTGCACTCTTTTGCGTCTTAAAAGCAATCAACTCATTGCCCATTGGACCGTAAACATCACTCCCAATAACAAAATAGGCATCACGAACAGGAATAGTCTCTTGTGTATAGTAGTCTCGTGTAAACATTCCCTCAATACTCTGAGGATGTTCAAAGTAGTACTTAAACATATCTTTCAAACCGTCAAAATAGAACTTTTTCCCGTTTTTATACTCGATCATAGATACCCAACGCGGATATTTATACAAAAACATACCACATACAGGACACTTCTCTTTGTGTGTTACCTCCAAAGAAGGATATTTTTTTACATTATGCTTTACCCGTTTTACATCCCATAAATAGAGAGCCAAAGCCTCTTGATAGTTTGAACGAAGCTTTTTACAACTTCCATTTTTATGAATTGCATCCAAAAGTGATTCATAATTACTATAACGAGATATGTCTATATCAGAACATCGCTTTTTAAATATTTTTTCACCCAAAGGATAGATTTTTTTCACTTTTACAGCTTCTGAATAGTCAGGATATGCATAGAGATTTGTCATCAAAAAGAGTGTTAAAAAAACAAGAATCGACTTCATATAAGAGACCTTTATATATTTTATAAAAAAATAATATCGAAATAGAGTTAAAACAATGTTAATCCAAAAGCTAATCTATACGGAGAATCATCAATCTTCTTATAAAAAGAACCAACAGCGCAATTGCCAAGAGTTTAAAATCAATCTCACTTGCTATATGAATATTGGCAAAAGTATCACTCTGTGTCGCCTCTTTGCCCATAGACTGCATTAAGAGAATTTTCGGTACATATACAGCTGCAAACATCAAAGATGAAAAAAGTGCTGTAGCAGCGGCTGCAAAAACAGTTGCATCCCGCTGTCCACGTTTATACATATAGGCTTCATAAAAAGCAATATAGGCTGCAAGAAAATAGGTCCAGTAGGCAAAACGACGAAAAATCTCACCCATGATCATACCCATATTGTAGTGATCAATAAACATATCTACAACATATCTGTCACTGTGAAAAACAACAGGAGCCACTACGGCACCAAGTACCAAAACAGCACCCAAACTCATACCCAGAACAAGAAGATAACTAAAATCCAAATAAATATTTCTTTTCATACTCTATACCTTTAATGTAAAGCCTCTGTCAAACGCTGCATAATCTTTGTAGAATTTGAGACTTTTAAAATTTTTATCTTTTAAATAAGAACGTATTTTATCTTGTTGATCATAACCCATCTCACAACTAAAAAAGCTAATCTTTTGCTTTAAGACTTCATCAAGCAGTTGTTGAATAATCTCATCTCCGACACTCCCGCCAAAAAGGGCATTTTGCGGCTCATAGGAGAGATTTGATTCCAACTCTTCATCTGCTGCTATATAGGGAGGATTTGAGACAAGATAATCCACCTTCTCTCGTATGGGTTCAAGCAAAGAGCCCTCTCTAAGCTCTACCCGATCACTCAAAGAGAATTTCTCAAGATTTTTTCTCGCTACCCGAAGTGCTTCTGGTGAGATATCAATAGCTATAATTTTTGCATTTGGAAATTTTTTTGCAAGCATTATGGAGATAATGCCACTCCCGACACCAACTTCGACAAAGGTCATCTTCTGATCTTTATCAGAGATATTTTTTACCACCTCATCAATCAAAAGCTCAGTCTCAGGTCGGGGAATAAGTGCTCCTTTGTCAATATAGAACTCTTCTGAATAGAAACTGACACGATTGACAATATATTCAAAAGGTTCATTTGCAGATCTACGCTCTAACCACTCAAAGAGCACTTCATCAACAACAATCTCCTCTTGCTGACTGCTCAGTAGCCAGAGTTCATCTTTTTTTAAATAGGCCATCAGAAGCAGTTGTGCTTCACGAGAAGCTCTTGCAATATGATGCTTTG
>Ga0256843_1001872_pt1 | contig 16010 bp, 18 predicted proteins | sample AlvinellametaG_FD_191572 | JGI IMG/M metagenome (GOLD analysis project Ga0256843, IMG submission 191572) | Pompeii worm associated microbial communities from hydrothermal vent at the East Pacific Rise, Pacific Ocean - Alvinella | ecosystem: Host-associated > Annelida > Integument > Unclassified ... | reverse complement strand
TTTTAGGTTACTGTGACCTGTTTTATACATAATAGCACGGCCTATTTTATTTATTTCGTCATACATTACCTGAGTGGCTTTCACTTCGCTGATAATACAAGGGTTATCCATATTTTTTGCAAAAAAGTATGCTAAGATATCGCCTTTGTAGTTGTATTTCTGATCCAAAAATGCAATCCTGTCCGCATCACCGTCAAACGCAAATGCATATTTTCTGTTTTTAAGAGCGTTATATACGTCTTTTAGGTTTTCTTCTTCGGTCGGATCCGGATGGTGATTAGGAAACGTTCCGTCGGGATCTTCAAAAAGAATTTCGTAATTTTTAATACCGATTTTTTCAAGTATATCTCTTAAAACCACACCGGCAACGCCGTTTCCGCAGTCAAATACTGCATTTAAATCCATTCCCTTAAGGTGTGAGAACTGATTTGAAATATAATCAACATAATCAGATTTCAGGTCATATTTAACAACATCGGTATTATCTTCAATTTTGATATCGCTGTTTAATATCTCATCTCCCAAAGAATATATCTCTTTTCCGTAAAAAGGAAGTTTATTAATTGTTATTTTAAATCCGTTGTATTCTGGAGGATTGTGTGAACCTGTAATCTGAATACTTCCGGAAATGTTTATTTTTCCTTTTCCTTCAATACATAACGGTCTGAAATTTGCAAAATAATTTGCTCCCGTAGGCAGCATTCCACCGCTGATTACTGTTTTTCTGGCTTTGTTGAGTCCGCTTACAAGCCAGTCGTGCAAAACGGGTGAGTGTGTTCTTGCATCGAAACTAACAAAAACATATTCACCGTTGATTTTCTGTCCTAAAAAATAGCCTATTTTTTTTACAATATCTTCATTTAGATCTTTTTCAAATATTCCTCTTATATCGTATTCTCTGAATATATGTTTCATTACACTCCTTCTATTTTTTCTTCACAACTTATTCACTTCAAAACTTGTGCACTCTAAAACTTACCAACTTTATTATGCACCCACCACAGCATTGCAAATTTCGCCCCTGGTGTAAGTACTATGCTTTCGTCAAATATTTTATCGTAGACTTCTTTTGCAGGGATCGTTACGATTTCGATATCTTCATCGTCTATCCCTCCGCCTTCGTGCACTTTCATGCTTTGGTCCACTACTGCGTAAAAAATCTCCTGATTGGCAGCACTTGAACCCACACTCGCCCATGTCGACGTTATTCTTTGAATATTTTTCAGCTCCACATCATAACCGCACTCTTCCAAAATTTCCTCTTTTGCTATCTGGATGTTAGGCTTGTCTTTATCGCATAAACCGGCGCAGAGCTCAAGAGTATAGCCGTCTTCGTTTTTTAAATATACCGGCAGTCTGAACTGTTTTACCATTACCAGTGAATCAAGATCTCTATCATAAATCAAAATAGAAACGCTGTTATGCGAGCTGCACACTTCCCATCTTCTTTTTTTACCGAAATAATCAAAAAACACCTCTTTAAGTTCTAAAAACTTACCCTTACCAAGAGTGTTTATTTTAGTTATTTTAATCAAAACAGACTCCCCTCTTCTTCTTTGTTTAATTCAATTTCAAAATCGACAAGCATTGCGAAATTGAAACCTTCTTTTAAAAGATGTTGGTTTTCTTCGTTTACAATGACTGTTTTGGCGTGTTTTGTATTGTCTATAAGGTAGTTTAATTCTTTAAAAAAATACCTGTCGTTTTTAATTCCGGTAATCAATACCTTTTCACTTTCGCCGTATTCAACCTCTCTTAGCATATAGTCGACAAAAACGGGTTTGAATCTTTCAAGTTCAAATTCAAGCGTAAATTTCAAAGAGTTGTCCTCAAAAAACTTCACTGCCCTTGAAAACTCCTCTTTATATACATAAGGAAGATTGATTTCATGAGTTTCATATTTTGATTTAAACAGAGACACCTGCTCAAGAAAGATATTCTTCGGCAGCAGAACCTCTATGTTTGAAAAAAACTCGCTGAACGTTTTGTCTGATGTTACGAGGTATTTGTGATGCAGGTTTAGGGCTTTTAACAAATCGTCGTAATCTTTTAACACTATAACCTCATCGTTAATGTTCATCTTATCTATAATATGTTCGGTAATATCGTCACAGAAAAATATTTTTGTTTTAAGGTTTTCGTATTTGAATATGTCGATTACCGCTTTTTCAATCGAGTCGACTTTTATCCAAGCTATTTCGCTGTCTTCAATGTTTTCGTATTTTTCGGAAATAATGGCATACGCTCCGCGCTTAACGGCGTCTTTTATGTCGTTTGTTTCATTTACGAAAAAACAGCTTCCTCTTTGAACATTGTCGTTTTTATCGGTAAAAGAAGTGACTTCGCTTATATAAGGAGAGTTTAAAAGCTCCCCTCCTATAAGGTTTACTAATGTTTCTATTTTCAAAGCATTCCTTTATATATGCCTTATTTTATAGGAGTCCCCGGCTTTTTAGGTTTTTCCGGTCTAATGAGGCTGAACCCGCTCTCATCCTTGGCACCGAGAAGCATACCTTCACTTACCATTCCCATAAGTTTGGCAGGTTTGAGGTTCGCAACAACACACACATATGTATCGATAAGCTCCTCAGGTTTATAATACTCTTTGATACCTGCAATAATCTGTCTCGGTTTGTCTTCTCCGAGGTCAACTTCAAGTCTTAGAAGTTTTTTTGATTTTTTAACTTCTTCGGCAACTACGACTTTTCCTATTTTCAACTCTGTTTTAAAGAATTCGTCAATAGTGATTAAGTTTTGAGGTTTTTCCTCTTTTACCTCAGGTTTTTTCATAAGAGGCGCTTCTATTTTAGGGAAAAGCGGAGGTATTTTTTCAATTACGAAATCCTCAAGAAGTTTGCCTTCCATTATGTTTTTGAAACTTTCAGGAGTAATTTCAAATCCCAGTGATTTTGCTATTTTAGCTGTTGTTTTAGGCATTACCGCATGAAGGTTTACAGCCACCATCGCAAGAAGGTTTGATATCAGTCCCAGCAGCGCCTGGGCTTTTTCCTCTTCACCGTTTTTCATAAGCTCCCAAGGTTTATACGTATCAATCGCTTTGTTTCCGATTGCAAGGACTTTCCAAAGCTCTTCAAGGAATTTATGGATCTGCATTTTCCAAAGATATGTTTCTTCAAGGTTCTTAATGATTTCTCTTGCTTCATTCAGTTCGTTTGCGTAGTATTTTTCAACGTTTGCACTTGTAATTTTACCGTCGAAATATTTATACGCCATACCGATGATTCTGTTTAGAAGGTTACCGAGATCGTTTCCGAGATCGTTGTTGATCCTGTCGATTAACGCTTTTTCGCTGAAATCACCGTCGGCTCCGAACGGAACTTCCCTTAATAAAAAGTATCTGAAGTTTTCAAGCCCGTACGCATCCGCAACGTCTTTAGGATTGATTACGTTTCCTTTAGATTTGCTCATTTTTTCACCGTCTCTTGTCCACCATCCGTGAGCCGCAATAACTTTTGGAAGTTCATAACCTATGCTCATCAAAAACGCAGGCCAGTAAACAGCGTGGAATTTAAGAATATCTTTTCCTACTATATGAAGTTTCGCAGGCCAGTATTTTTCAACCAGACTTTCATCCTCACTGCCGTATCCGAGGGCTGTGAGGTAATTAAACAGCGCATCAAGCCATACGTATACAACGTGTTTAGGGTCGTTGATTTCAGGAGGAAGTTTTACTCCCCATTCAAACGAAGTTCTTGTAATAGAAAGATCTTTAAGCCCCTCTTCTACGAATCTGATAACTTCATTCGCTTTTGCCTCAGGCAGGATAGGTTTTTTGTTCTTCAGCCAGTCAAGCAGCTGGTCCTGGTATTTTGAAAGTCTGAAAAAGTAGCTCTCTTCTTTGATGATTCTTGTAGGTTTGCCGCAGTCAGGACACAGTTCATCATTAACAAGCTGGCTTGGTGCCACGAAACTTTCACAGCTTACGCAGTAATGCCCTTCGTAGTAGTCTTTATAGATGTCGCCTTTATTGTACATATCCAAAAACGCTTTTTGAACGCCTTTTTTATGTGCTTCGTCTGTTGTTCTTATGAATTTGTCGTAGCTTATTTCAAATTCATCCCAAAGCGCTTTAAACTTACCGCTGATTTCATCTGCGTATTCTTTCGGAGATTTGCCTCTTTTTTTAGCTGCTTCTTCGATTTTCTGACCGTGTTCGTCGGTACCTGTAAGGAAAAACGTATCAATTCCCTTGAGTCTGCTGTATCTCGCAATCATATCGGCGATGATAGTCGTATACGCGTGTCCGATATGCGGTATGTCGTTTACATAATATATAGGTGTAGTTAAATAGTATGTTTTGCACTTGTCGCTCATTTGTCTGCCCCTTCGTATGTTTTTAAAAGTTTTGTGATTTCATAATTGCTTCCGAAAAAGCAAGGTGTCGTATCGTGATATCCGTCTACGTCAAGATCCAAAAGATCGTTTTTACCGTCAACCGCAAGTCCCCCGGCTTTGTTGTAAACATATGCAAACGGGAACACTTCAAACAGTTTTCTTAGTTTGCCTTTCGGTTTGTCGGTAGTGCCGGGATATGCGAAAAGGCCCCCGCCTTTAAGCAGGATCTGGTGTAAATCCGGAACCATTCCTCCGCTGTATCTTAGTCTGTATCCTTCTTTGAAAAAATCGTCAATCATCTCTTTATGGTAAGGATACCAGCATTTCTGCGTACCGCCCGGACCTAAAATTTTTCCTTTTTCCTCAAGTCTTAATTCTTTTACAAACTCAAATTCGTTTGTTGTTTCATTAAGTCTGAAAAGCTCGACAGTGTCTCTTGCCACAACCATCTCAACTCTCGGACCGTAAACAACATACGCCGCAGCTACGATGTTCTGACCGCTGTATCCGCCTTTATATATTCCGAATATGCTTCCCACACTCAAATCAACGTCAATCAGACTGCTCCCGTCTAAAGGATCGTAAGCCACAAAATATTTGCCGTTAGGATTTGCCGGCATTGCGTCTTCTTTTTCTTCACTTATTATTTCAATAACGCTTGAAGTTTTCAAAAGGTGTTTTTCCACGATTTCATCGCTTATTACGTCGAGTTTTACCTGAACGTCACCGCTTGCGTTTTGTGATTCAACTTTTCCCGTGTCTTTTGTTTTGATTGCGTCTTTTATCTCAATTGCAATTTTTTGGATCGAATTAATAATTTCAGTCATTTTTACTCCTTAAATGTCTTCGGCGTTATTTAAAACCCACTCGATTATCTGGTCGATATTGTTTAAATCAAGTATTTCAATGTGTTCGGGGATTTTGCTTTTATCCACGCTCTCGTCAATAGCAACGGCTCTGATGTATCTGAAATAGCTCTCATCCACATCCCCCCTGAAAACGGCGAGTCTTGGAAGCGGAAGGTATTTAAGTCCTTCTACGAGCAGTATGTCAAAGTCGTTAATCATATTGACTATCTCGTCAAGCGATTTTTGTCTGTGTGAGAAGTATGTCGTTCTGTTCGGAGACGTCACCACCACCTCGGCACCGGTTTGATAAAACTTATAACTGTCTTTTCCTTCGGTGTCGAATTTGGCTTTATCCGAAGGGTCGTTTTTTATTATCGCTATTTTGTATGAGCTGATAAGTCTTTTTGCCACCTTTTCAATTAACGTGGTTTTTCCTGAGTTGCTCGGACCCGTGAATGCTACGGCTTTTCTCAAACTAATCCTTTTTTTGCATAATTTTATCAAATTTTTATATAATATATAAAAGGAAAGTTATGGAACTTCAATTTTTAAAGGCTTTTTTCATCGCCGCCGTTTTGGGATTCATCATCGGGCTTGAAAGAAGCGTATCGTTTTCCCAGGAAAACGAAGAGGGTTTTGCGGGCAGCCGTACCTTTGTTTTAATCTCTGTACTCGGGTATTTAAGCGCATGGCTTAACACCAAAGCCTCCTGTTTTCTGACTGCAGCGTTTGTAATTTTAGGAATACTTGTAATAAGCGCGTATTTTTTAAAGGTTTTTCGTTTTTCCAAACAGGGAACCACCACACACATCGCAGCACTTATTACATTTATAATCGGGGTTATGGTTTATTACTCTTTGATTGAGTTTGCAATATTCACAGCCGTAATCACCGTTGTGATTTTAAACCTTAAAACAAAACTCAAAAAAATAGAAACAAATCTGAGCCAAAAAGAGATAAACGCCGGGGTGCTGCTGTTGATTATGAGTTTTATAATGCTTCCCGTGCTTCCCAACAAAACGATTGATCCCATGCATCTTTTCAACCCTTACAAAACCTGGCTCATGGCGATTATTATCGCCTCGCTTTCATTTATCGGCTATCTTGCGATCAAGTTTTTCGGCGAAAAAAAAGGGATTCTTTTTACTGCGGCGGCTGGAGGGTTTATAAGTTCAACCGCCGTTACCGCATCCCTTTCAGCCATGTTTAAACAGACGGAAAGTTCTATAAACACATATGTTTCCGCAATTGCGATCGCTAACACTCTGATGTTTGCGAGGGTATTGATAGAAACATACATAACAAACCCGCAAATAACTGAAATTGTGCTGCTGCCCTATCTTGCGGCGGTGGCATACGGCGGTGTTTTTTCATATTACTTTTACAAAAAATCACAAAAGAGTGTACAGAGTTCCATAAGCAAACTCGAAAAAAACCCTCTCGAACTTAACGAAGCAATTAAATTCGCCCTTATTTTCGCGTTTATTTACGCACTTGTGGAATACACCAACACAAAATACGGCAACCTTGGAATTTATATCGTCTCTTTCATATCCGGTTTTACGGACGTTGACGCCATCACGCTTTCACTCGGGGAGCTAAGCAAAAAATCCCTCGGACTCGAATATGCCGCAACAGGCATAGCAATCGCATCACTCAGCAATACCGTTACGAAGTTTTTTATAGTTTTGTTTTTTAATAAAAAACTCGCACTCAAAACACTGCTTTTTTTTATCCCCGAAATTATCATACTTCTGAGCGTCTTTTTATTGGCGTAATTTCTTTTTTAGACTCATTTTTGATAAAATTCAGCAAAAAAAAGGAACTTTATGAATGTAATTACAGGAAGAGTCTGGAAATTCGGAGACAATATCGACACCGATTTAATTATTCCGGCAAGATATCTGAACACATCAGACCCTCATGAACTTGCCAAACACGTAATGGAAGACGCGGATCCTGAATTTCCGAGTAAAGTAAGACCGGGAGACATAATCGTAGCTGGATACAACTTCGGAAGCGGATCAAGCCGCGAACACGCTCCTATCGCACTTAAAGCGGCCGGTGTCGCAGCGGTAATAGCCAAAAGTTTTGCGAGAATTTTTTACAGAAACAGTTTTAATATGGGGCTTCCTATTTTCGAACTTCTTGAAAGCGATGAAATCAACGAAGGCGATTTAATTAAAATAGACCTTGACAACGGAATTATTCATAACGTGGATACAGGAAAAGATTACAAATTCACTCCGATTCCTGAATTTATGCAAGAGCTTATTGCTGCGGGCGGACTTATAAACTTTGCCAAAGAAATGTTAAAGGAAAACAAATGAAAAACTATAAAATAGGTATTATAAAAGGTGACGGTATCGGTCCTGAGATCGTTGAAGAAGCGATCAAGGTACTTGATGCGGTTGCAAGCAAGGAAGGTTTTAACCTCGAATACAACGAATACCTTTTAGGGGGCGCGGCGGTAGACGTTTTTGACAACCCGTGTCCTGATGAAACTATAAAAGGTTCACTAAATTCCGACGCCGTGCTTTTCGGTGCTATCGGCGGACCTAAATGGGAAAGCCTTCCAAAAGAAAAAAGACCTGAATCAGGACTATTGAAACTCAGAAAATCATTAGGGCTTTTTGCAAATATAAGACCAGCTATTATTTTCGACGAACTTGTAAACGCTTCAAGCCTTAAACCGGAAGTGATCAAAGGCGTTGATTTAACGGTGGTAAGGGAACTTACCGGCGGAATTTATTTCGGTGAGCCGAGATACAAAGACGACAACAAAGCATACAACACAATGATTTACACAAGGGATGAAATCGCAAGAATTGCAAAAGTGGCTTTTGAAGAGGCTATGAAAAGAAAGAAAAAAGTAACGTCTGTAGATAAGGCAAACGTACTTGAAGTAAGCGAGCTTTGGAGAGAAGTGGTTGAAGAAGTGGCTAAAAACTACCCGGAAGTGGAACTTGAGCATATGTATGTAGACAATGCGGCAATGCAGCTTGTAAGAGATCCTAAACAGTTTGACGTAATACTGACAGGAAATATTTTCGGTGATATTTTAAGTGACGAAGCAAGTATGATAGTAGGAAGCATCGGACTTCTCCCGAGTGCAAGCATCGGCGGAAAAGTAGGACTTTTCGAACCTATTCACGGAAGTGCCCCGGATATCGCGGGACAGGGAATAGCAAACCCGATAGCTACAATTCTAAGTGCGGCTATGATGCTTGATTTTCTGAATGAAACAAGCGCGGCTGAGAGAATCAGAAACGCAATTAAAGAAGTGTTAAAAGAAGGATACAGAACAAAAGACCTTGCGGCGTTTGACGCAAAAGAAGTTGTTACAACAAGTGAAATGGGAAGTTTAATTGCAGACCATGCCGCTAACTAAAACAAAAACTTACGCAAGAATACTCGAAACTCAGGGCTTTAAACAAGAAGCCCTCGAGATTTACGAAGAGCTTTTAAAAGAAACCGACGACCCTGAAATAGTGGAAGCTATCGAAAGGCTGAAAAAAAGAAGGTTTTTTGAAGGCGTGAATGTTTTAAAACTAAAAGAATTCAACGAAATTAACCAGCTGAACAGATATGATTTTGAAAAATGGTTAAGTGAAATGTAAGGACTGCTATGGATTTAAAAGACACAATACTCGAAACCCTGCAGGAAATAGAAGAAAGCGCCATCAGCGAAGAAGAACTCTCTCCCGCTACAAAATGCGACAAAGAGTTTTTAAAGCACATAAAAGAGAGAATTTTGGTGCTGTTTGAAGGACTGCAGTCTCCAAACACGGAAAATTTAGACGTTAAACTTGACGTTACACTTAACTTTTTGGAATACCTGCTTGTAAAAATTGATGAAAAACTCTCACAAAAGTGAAAAGTTAAAAGTGAAAAATGAAAAGTTTGAAGATTTAGAATTTTTAAAAAACTTTTTTTCTTCCTTTACCTCCCGTGTCTATCTCGTCGGCGGATGTGTGCGAGATGAATTCCTCGGTATAACATCAAAAGAATACGATCTTGAAGTTTACGACATTGAACCTGAAAAATTTGACAAGCTAATGCATAAACTCGGGGCCAAAGGGGTAGGCAAAAGTTTTTTCGTATACAAATGGAAAAATTTTGACATATCGCTTCCCCGTACCGAAACAAAAGTCGCAAAAGGACACAAAGGTTTTGAAGTAAAACTGACACAGGATGAAAAAACCGCTTCAAAAAGACGCGACTTTACCATGAACGCACTTATGAAAAACATATACACCGGTGATATTCTTGATTTCTGGGGCGGTATTGAAGATATCAAAAGAAAAATTATCCGCCATATAGACGATAAAACCTTTGCGGAAGATCCGCTAAGAGTACTAAGGGCTATGCAGTTTTCAAGCCGTCTTAAATTCAAAATAGACGAAAATACGGTGAAAATATGCAATTCCTTAGATCTTTTGGAACTCTCTCGTGAGAGAATTTATATGGAATTTGAAAAGATGTTCAAAAGCAGATATCTTTACATGGGATTTTACTACTTTATAAAACTCGGAATCGCAAAACAGCTTTTAAATCTCTCATTCAGCAAAAAAGAGTTTTTCCGCCTTGCCAAAATATACAAAACAAACCCTGTTGAGAGCTATTTTCTCTACCACCTAAGATACGTAAAAAACATACCGGCAGACACCCTTGCAAAAGATCTAAACCTTCCAAACTCGATCAAAAGGGATATCAAAATCAAAAAAAAGCCCAAAACCGTAACAAACAGATTCCTCTACGGCCTTGCTTTAAAATATCCTCTGAAAAAATTCAGCATACTCAATGCCGAATGCTGTAAAGAGTGGCTAATCGGACAAAACATTTACGAAAAAAAATACCGTCCCAAAAACATTGATCCCCAAAACCCCAGAGAATCCATACTGAATGAAATAAGAAATTATGATAAAATCATAATCAAAAAGGGATAATATGAAATATACTCTTTTAATCCAGTGCGACGATAAAAAAGGTCTTGTTTATAAAATTTCAAAGGTTCTTTTTGAAAACGACTTCAATATCGAAACACAGCAGGAGTTTGTTGATAAGGAAAACAACAAATTCTTCTTCCGTGCGGTAATTGCCGGGGAAGTTGATAAAGAAAAACTCAAAAACGAAATTTTAAAAGAAGTGCCGTGTGCGAATGTGGAAATTTTCAAAAAAAGAAAAAAAAGGCTCTTTTTACTTGCGACAAAAGAAGCCCATGCACTCGGTGACATACTGATAAAACAGTATTCTGGTGACCTTGACGTTGAAATAATAGGCGTAATTGCGAACAGGGACAATTTAAAAGACCTTGTTGAAAAATTCGGTATCCCTTTTTATTATATTCCCGCTGAAGGAAAAAGCAGAGTCGAACATGAAAACGAAATGCTTGAAATCATAAAACCGACAAATCCGGATTTTATAATTCTTGCAAAGTTTATGAGAATACTGACACCTAATTTCGTAGAAGAATTCCCGAACAAAATCATAAACATCCACCATTCGTTCCTGCCGGCGTTTATCGGGGCAAACCCGTACAAACAGGCGTATGACAGAGGTGTTAAAATCATAGGTGCAACAGCACATTTCGTAAACAACAACCTCGATGACGGACCGATAATAGAACAGGACGTCACAAGGGTAAACCATGAAATGAACTGGGAAGAGATGAGGGTTCAGGGACGCGACATTGAAAAAATAGTCTTAAGCCGCGCAATTAAAAAAGCAATTGAAGACAGAATTTTCGTATATGCAAACAAAACCATAATTTTATAAAAGAAGAAAATGAAAAACGAAACCACCAAAGAAGAAATCAAATACCAGATATTAAAAGACAGACTCAGAAACATACTTTTAAAAAAGCCGAAGTCTGTAGCGAAGATTTTCGAACATTTAATCAAAAGGTCAAAAAGTGTTTAACATCGTACTCTTTAACCCCCAAATCCCGCCAAACACAGGAAACATAGGAAGGCTCTGCGTAAATGCGGGGGCAAAACTGCATATTGTCAAACCCATAGGATTTGACATAAGTGAAAAAGCCGTAAAAAGAGCGGGCCTTGATTACTGGGACAAACTTGATTTAACCGTTTGGGAAAGCACGGAGGAATTTTTAAAAAGCGCAGACACCTCAAGATGCTTTTTCGCCACCACAAAAACCGACAGACCATACTTTGACGTGGAATATAAACCGGGTGATTATATTATCTTCGGAAGTGAGACAAAAGGGATTGATGAAGAGATTTTAAGACAGTTTTCTGACAATTGTATTACAATTCCCATGACAAAAGAAGGAAGAAGTTTAAATTTAGCGGTAAGTACTGGTATAATACTTTATGAAGCAATAAGACAAAATTTCAAAGGCTCGCTATGAACAAAAGAAAAAACGAAGACCTCCATCAGTTCCTTCTTGAAGAAAAAGAATTTAAAATTTTCATTTCTCTAAAAAGACGCCTGAAAGAGTATCTCGAACTGCTAAACCAACTGTATGAATCCAAAAAAATCAAATATACGATTATGGTGATTAAAGCATCGGAGAAAAGTATTAAAGAGACACTTTCATATATAAGAAAAACCGATATTTTTTTAAAAATCCCGTATATTCCCAACCATTACATTATCATCCTGCAAAATACGGAATGTAAAGCCGCAATTGAAGTTGGAAGCAGACTCACAAGTCTTATTAACAGAACGTTTATGATAAACAAAAAACAGATAAGCCACAAGGTTTCTTTAATATCTTTTGAGAAAGAACCGCCTTCACTTGTTGAAATATGCTATGAGATAATATACATTATAAAAAAATTCAAAGAAGACACCGGTGATGATTACTGGGTGGAAATAAAAAGGTTCTAAATGACAACGGAAAAATTCAAAAGCGAAGTTGAAACTCTTTCAAAGTTTTTTCAGATATACTGCAGTGAAAAACACACCTCTCAAACACAAAGAGACTATAATGTAACATATAAAGATCTAACCCTAAAATTTCAGGTAAACCTGTGTGATGAATGCAATAATCTTTTGAATTATGCGATTCAAAGGCTGCAGGAGTGTCCGCATGACCCGAAACCCAGATGCAGAAAATGCGAAAATCCGTGCTATGAAAAAGACAAATACAAACAAATGGCAAAAATGATGAGATTTGCCGGTATGAAATTAGGACTTACAAAAGCAGCCCAGAGAATTAAAAAGATCTTTAAAAAGAGTTAAACAGTTTAAGATAACTCATAACTTCCCAAAAAACAGCCTCTTTGTTTTTTTCGCTGTTTCTCATTTCAAGTTCTTTTTCAAGTAAAAATTTCAAAAGTTCATAATAGTTTTTTTCTTTTATCTTAACTGCAAGCTCAACTCTTTGCTTGTTTATGTGTATAGGAAGTTTATACCCTAAAAGTCCCTCAAGCGACGAAGCGCCTGTTTTTTTGATATAAAGGTTATAAGTATACAAATCCCTCACATACCTGATAAGAGCCGGAAGGATTCTTTTATAATCGTTTGTTTCAAGAAACTGATTTAGATTTTCATAAAAATCCTTGCCGTTTAAAATCATATTAAACAATTCTTCAAAGCTCTCCTCTTTATATTCAAACACAAGCTCTTTTACGTCGTTAAGGGTTATTTTAGAAGAATATGACGAAAGTTTTTCAATCTCTTTTTTCAAAAACAGACTCTCCGTTGTATTTGCAAGATGCATCTTGGCTTCTCGTGTAATTTCAACACCGTATATTTGAGAGTAGTAATTTATTATTTCAATCACATCCCTCAAATTAGGCTCAAAAAATCTTACAAAGTTTTTTCCGAACACTTCCGGTTTTTTATTTCCGTAATAGAAGAAAAAAAGATAGCTCTCTTTTGCATGTTTGATAAGTTTGTCGATATTAGGGGGAATTTTATTGTGTTTTATAATTAAAACGTTGGTTCCGCCAAAAAGTGAAAGTTCGCTTAAATGAGTTTTGGCCGTATCAAAATCATACTCGTCGTAATACATCTTAAGTACATTGTCGTCTTTAAATTTCTCTAAAATCTTTTCCTCATACTGCTGCAGATAAAAATTATTTCCGAAAAATACACAGTAATTGGGCAGTTTTTGGAGTTTATCGAAATCTTTTTTATACATTACGGCCTTTTTTAGTAAAATTATACTATAAACTTAAAGGAGAAAACATGAAAAAAGTTTTGGCATTATCAGTTATAACAGCTTCAATGCTTCTTGCAAACGGATACAGAATTCCGGAACAGTCTTTAAGCGGTATGGCACTTAGTGCTGCAAATGTTGCAAGTGCGCACGGTGCGGATGCCAACTATTACAACCCGGCTAATATGGCATTTAACGAAGATAAAAATTCATATGAGCTGTTAATGACATATATCAACCTTCCGAAAGTAAAATTTGAAAACGGAAACGGTGAAGTATACTATTCAAGGGAAGAAAACTTCTTAATTCCTCAGTTTCATTTTTCTTCAAAAGATCACAACGGCTGGAGATGGGGTATCTCCGTTACTTCTCCAGCCGGTCTTTCTAAAAGATGGGATGACGTAACACCTGAAGCGGGCGCTAAAGAGTTTACATTAAAAACTGTGGAAATTAATCCTAACATTGCAAAAAAACTTAACGACAGCATGTCTTTTGCTGTAGGTATCAGAATAGTAAAAAGCGAAGCTGTTGCAAATATAATAGGAATACTAAACAACGGAGACGGAACGGTAACACCTATTTATTCTGAATACTTAAACGGTACATCGTTGGATAAAGGATGGAATGCGGCATTTGCATATCACGACACAGAAAACAAAATCAACGCCGCAGTAACATATAAATCAAAAATCAATCTTTCACTCAGCGGAGATGCAAGCGGTTATTATTCAAAAATGCTGATAACAAAAGATCCTGCTGATCTTAATAAATACATTCCTTTCCTAACAGAAGGAGGCGTTACGATCCCTATTCCGGCATCTTTAAACATCGCTCTTTCAAAAACATTTAATAAAACGACAATAGAAGCCGTATTTGAAAGAACATACTGGTCAAGCTACAAGGCTCTTGATTTTGAATTTGACGATCCGTATGTTAATGCGATATTCGGTAACCCTAAAGACAAAAGCTGGAAAGACGCCAACACATACAGAATTGGCTTAACCCACCAATGCACACCTAAACTTACCGCAATGCTCGGGTACGCATACGACGAAACACCTGTACCTGATTCCACAATAGACTTCAGTTTACCTGACAGTGACAAGCATATCTTCTCAGGAGGAATCAAATACAAAGCCGACGACAGAATGAGTTTAGGATTTTCGGTACTTTATACAAAACAAAAAGAAAGAAAAGCTAAAATTAAAGACGATTTAACAAGTAAATTTGCTGGAACAGACATTTATACAGTAGGTACGTTTAAAGACGGAGGAGCGCTTTTAATGGCTTTCGGAATGGATTACAGCTTCTAAAGTTTGTAAAAACTCGCTCTGTTTTTCCCCTCTTTTTTTGATTTATACATTGCCATATCCGCTTTTTTAATCAAATCCAAAATATCCTGACCGTCATCATCATATACGCTTATCCCAACGCTTGCACTCACAATTCCTTTTTTGTCGTTAGGAAGGTCAATTGGCTGAGTAATGACTTTCATGATTTTTTCAACTATCAAAACAATGTCGTTTCTTGATTTTATACCGTCCGTCATAACCAAAAACTCATCCCCTCCGAACCTTGAAATTATATCGCTGTTTCTTAATGTCTGTTTTAATCTTTTGGCGGTTTCGACAAGCACGATATCACCTGCTTCGTGTCCGAGTGTGTCGTTTATGGCTTTAAATCCGTCAAGATCTATAAAAAATACGGCTATTTTTTCATTGTTTCTGTCCGCTTTTGCTTTTAATATCTCAAATTCGGATATAAAAAACGTCCTGCTGTAAAGACCTGTAAGCTGATCGTAAATGAGTTTGTTTTTAAGTTTTCTGTTTTCGGTATTTAGCATATACAGTTTATAAAGGTTAAACATATTGTACATTACAAAAATTATAATTAACAGGCTCATTCCGAGGTTTATAACAAGTTTGATTATCAGATCTTTTTCAATAATTTTAATCAGATGTTTATTGTGTTCGTATATTTTAAGTTCCACTTTTTCCATTTTATTTAATTTTTCAGTAATGATTTTATACCACTTTTCAGGATCCACATTGAAATCTGAAGATTTGTTTAAAGCGATAAGTTCATATTTTTGAACTTTTTTTACTATCTCATCATCCACATACTTTTTATAGATCTTTTGAAGATCAAAGTTTGCCGTAATAAGAGCCTGGTTTATAAAAACATCTGCTTTCGTTTTACTTTTTACAAATTTTATATAAAGATGTTTTTCCCAGCGGTTTTTTGAAAACGTAGCTGAAAGTATCGCTCTTTCGATACCTATGTTTTCTTTCGCCTCTTCGAAACTGACAAGAGTGATCAATGATTTTGTAAGTTCGTTGTTCATTGATTTTTTAATAAGCATTTTCATTACATACAAAAGCTGTCTGTTAATGTTTGTGTAATACTGAAGCTCTGTATTTAGGTCTATATTCAGGTTGTAAACCTTTTCTCGTACACTTTTAAGCGAATTTAAATCGGTTTTTATAAGTTCTATTTTGGATTTTAACACCGGATCTTTTATACCGTAAACTTTAAGGTAGTTTGAATAGTGTTTAAGACTTTCGTTAGTCTGATAGATTTTATTGTTGAAAATCACAACAAATTTTTTACCCTCACTTCCTATATAACCAGCCGCAGCTCCCCTCTCCTGCTGAATTGAATGCATAAGTGAACTG
>Ga0256843_1001871_pt1 | contig 16014 bp, 17 predicted proteins | sample AlvinellametaG_FD_191572 | JGI IMG/M metagenome (GOLD analysis project Ga0256843, IMG submission 191572) | Pompeii worm associated microbial communities from hydrothermal vent at the East Pacific Rise, Pacific Ocean - Alvinella | ecosystem: Host-associated > Annelida > Integument > Unclassified ... | reverse complement strand
AGCATCTTCGAATATAAAACATACTTTAAACTCACCCTCTAGACTACCATTGTTGATGATTTGAGAGTAAAGAGCCGATACTACTTGAATATTTTTGTGTGCATCACCATGCGCCTCATCAGAGTATGGAGTAAATGCATTAAGGCAAGATTTTAAAAACTCTAAGTTGATGTTACATACTACTTCATTTTGAGAGAAATCTACCTCTACACCTTGCTCTGCAAGCGCTTTTATGAAGATTGCAGCACTTCCAAAGTTCTCATCCCAGTTAATAAGTGGATACGTTGCCTGAAGAGATTTATCTACGTTTAGTTGACCTAAATCTACACGACAGATACCAAATGCTAAAGGATCTTTATACCCTTTTGTTGTTGTCTTTATATTTTCTATAAGTGCTTTAAAAGCATCAGTTGTTTGAATAACTTCCATTGAATTCTCGCTTAATTAATTTGTGCTGCAATTATACTCAAAAAGACCTAATAAAAATTTATATATACTACTCTTTATAATAATTAAAGTGACTATAATGAATAAATGGCTCGAACTTTTAAGAAGTAACGATTATCTAGGTATTAAAAAGTATATAAAAAGCGGAGCAAATCTGCAAGAGAGAAATGAGGCAGGTGAGTCTGTTTTGGCTTGTGCACTCAGAGCACGGTGTGATGAGGATGTTTTAAGACTGCTTATTGAGAGTGGAGCAGATATATTTGATATTGATGATGAGGGAGTAAGTATCTTTGATATGGCAATTACCTATGATAATCTTTGGATGGTAGAGTATCTGCTTGAAAAAGGTCGTGATGTTAATAAAACAGATCGTAAAAGTGGTTTTACAGCACTAATGGCCGCTGCATGCTATGGAAGAGTTGAGATTGCCAAACTTCTTTTAGAAAAAGGTGCTTCACAAACTGCAACAGATGTTAAGGGTTTTACTGCTATTGATTTTGCAAGAAAGATGAATAAAAAGTCTGTTTTAGAACTTTTTGATTATGATCCTGATGCTCCAAAAAATATTGGCTATGCGAGATAGATTCTCTAAAGCAGGTTTATTCGAAAAACTTTGCCTGCTTAGAGTTGTCTAGAGGTTTTCTCTTCTCTTTTGCCAACCACTCTTGTAAAAGTGACTCTATAACTTTAGAGAGACTCATTTTATATCTTTGACGCGAATACTTCATTGCATCATCCCATGTGGTTTTATCTATAAGAAGACTTCGTGTAACTTCATCTTTTGGTTTCAATCTTTTTCCTTAAACTATGACGCCTGTAAAAGCTCTATAAAACTTTTATAGCTGTCAACTATTTTTTGATTTTTTTGATTTTGTATATAAAACTCTATCGCTTTTTTTCCCAAGCGAGGAATCTCATTTTTTACTGCCCAACTACTGACAGTTCCCTCTGGCACCTCAAGTATCTCTGCCAGTTGTTTTTGTGTAATATTTAACTCTTTGCAGACATCTTTTACAACATTTGATTTTGCTTTTTTTACTTTTTTTGGACTCTTTTTCTGTATGGAAGGAGAGAGTTTTTTATCAACAAGACTCTCATTTTTCTCTTTAATCTGTTCACAGTTTTTATCTATCCAGCTCAGTACATCTAGGGCACTGACAACCCAATCTCTGTTGTTAAGACTACGTACAACATCATCCCTGAACTTTGGAGCATACTCTTTAGCTAAATCTTCATCGCTAAGTTGAGAGAGCATTGAGTAAGCAAGCTGTAGAGATGCTTTACTCGTATTTCCCCAGTCAAAACCATTATATGATGAGAACTTCTCATACCTTGTGGGAAGTTCTACCTCACCATAGGTTACAAACTTATTCCCCAAAAGTGTTTTATGCCCTTTAAAGACATGGTTATTCATTACTATTGCCATATTTTAATCTCTTTATATTTTGAAAGTGTAGCAGTGTTTTTCATCTTTTTCAGGAAGCTCTTTTTTATGTGAATTGATATAGACTCGGTAAGCAATATATACAAGAGTAAAAAGCAATAAAAGTACCAATAACCAAATTAACATAACGAAATTCCTTGACTTATGATAATTATATATCGGCAAAGATAAGATTTATCTTAACTCATAATATATCTTTTTCTTATCCAGTTCACTTTTAAACATCTCAAAGTAGTCTAAAACCTCCTCTCTATCTTCTCCTAAAAGTGATAGTTCTACATTTGGACTCTTCTTTTTTAAGATAGGTAAAGAGGAGAGCTCTATATGTTGTGGAACCTTTTGCATTATGGATATCAGGGTGTTTTCACTTGTTTTTGCCAGAAGAGTTACTCTAAATTTTTGCTTTGATTTGGAGAATTTATCTTTGATTATTTGACGTAACATAGGGTGTGCCATAGAGGGAAATCCCGGTACAAAAAAGAATCTATCATCGAGTAAAAATCCAGACATATTATTTACAGGATTTTTAATCAACTCTGAGTCTGGAGGAAGATCTGCCATATGTATTCTATGGGGATATGCCTCTTCACCAAATCTCTCTATAATGTCATTAAAGAACTTTTCATGTACAACTGTAGTTGATTCTCTAAAGACTTGAGACGCAACCTCTCTTGTCAAATCATCAGGAGTTGAACCAATACCTCCAAATGAGAACATAACTGCATCCTTATCCTCTTTAATCATTGTATAAGTTCTTTGCATCAGTTCCTTGTCATCTTTGATAACAAAAGATGCAAAAAGTGTATGTCCATACTTTGCCAACTCATCTCGTAAAAATTCAAAATGTTTATCTTGGCGTCTGCCGTTTAATATTTCTGTTCCAATTATAACTGCGTAAAAATTCATAGACAAATTATAGTATAATTTCAAAAATAAATATAAAGGTGTAGATACTATGTCACACATGAAAAAATTAGAAGAGTTACTTACTAAAAGTGTTATTCCAGATATCAATGATCGTTTAGATGAGATATTTGAAGAGATTGCTGATAATAAAGAGGCAAGTGATGATGCAAAAGAGGAGATAGAGGAACTTCGTGAGTTTAAAGCTGATCTTGAAGATGTTCTAGAGGATATTAAAAACGGCGACATGGACGAAGAAGAGGCTAAAGAGCTTGTAGAAGATATCCAAATGGCACAGAGAAATGATGATGAAGATTTCGGTTTCGTTGAGGAAGATTAATTTAAACTCAAAATACTATAATTGCAGGATTAGAACAGGCCACGAAATTTGAAAATTTAAAGGAAAAAAACTTATGAGAATTATACTTTTAGGTGCTCCTGGTGCAGGAAAAGGTACACAGGCGCAATTTTTAACGAAAAAATATAACATCCCTCAAATCTCTACAGGCGATATGCTTCGTGCAGCGATTAAAGCTGGTACTGAGATGGGTAAAATGGCTAAAGAGGCTATGGATGCAGGTAAACTTGTAACTGATGATATTATCATTGGACTTGTTAAAGATAGAATAGCAGAAGATGATTGTAAAAACGGTTATCTTTTAGATGGTTTTCCTCGTACATTAGCGCAAGCTGATGCTGTTACAAATGCAGGTATAGAGATTGATGCTGTTATTGAGATTGATGTGCCTGATGAAGAGATTGTAAAGCGTATGAGCGGGCGTCGTGCACACTTGGCAAGTGGAAGAACATACCATGTCATCTATAACCCACCTAAAGTTGAAGGTAAAGATGATGTTACAGGTGAAGATCTAGTACAGCGTGATGATGATAAAGAGGAAGTAGTTCTTGACAGACTTAAAGTCTACCATGATCAAACTGAACCTTTAATAGACTACTATAAAGCACAAGCTCAAAAGAATCCAAAATTAAAATATATCACTGTAGATGGTACAAAAGATATTAAAGATGTTGAAGAGGCTATTGTTTCTCAACTCGGATAAACTTCAAGCTCTGTCACTTTAGTGGCAGAGTCTCCTTCTCCTCACTACTACCTCCCTTTTATCTGTTACAATGAACTTTAATTTATTTAAAGGAGTTCAATAATGAAAAAATTATTGTTAGTAATGTTGCTACTAGGTAGCTATCTTTTTGGTGCAATGAATGTACAAACTGCTTCAAAAGCAGAATTGATGAGTATCTCTGGCATAGGAGAGAAAAAAGCAGATGCGATTATTAAGTATAGAAAAAAACATAGACTTAAATCTGCAGATGATCTTTTAAAGGTTCCGGGTATTGGTAAAAACATAGTTAAAAATGTAAAAAAAGGTGTTAAAAATAAGCAGAGTAAGAGTGGCGCAAAGAAGAGTTCTCAGAAGAAAAAAAATATGAAGAAGAAGGGTAGCCAAAAGAAAGAGATGAAGAAGAAAAAGTCTCAAAAAAAGAAGAAAAAATCTTCTGAAAAGAAGAATAAAAAGAAAAAGAAGTAGGGTAGAGAGTACTTTTGTACTCTCTATTTAAAATTTTATATTTTAGAGTTGATAAACTCTTCCATCTCATTTACAATCTTTTCAATGCTGCCCTCACCAGAAATTACTTTTAGTAGACCCTTCTTCTCATAGAAGTTACGAATAGCTTCAAGTGGTTGGGTGTAGACTTTCATACGGTTATTAAATACCTCTACCTTATCATCCTCTCCACGAGCACGACCGAGAACTCTCTCACGAGCCGTCTCTTCGCTTACACGCACCTCAATAACTGAGACAAGTTCTATATCTTTATGCGTTTTGAGATACCTATCAAGCTCACTCATCTGCTCAATACTTCTTGGGTAGCCATCTATAATAACGACATCAGTTGGAGCTGATGCAATAGCATTTAAAATTGTCTCAATAACTATTTTAATAGGAACAATCAAACCTTTTGAGATATATTGATCTATTTCACGTCCAAGTTCACTACCGCTTGCTACTTCTGCGCGAAGCATATCACCAGTAGAGTAGTGAGAGATGTTTTCATTTTTTTGTGCAATAAGTTCGGCGTCTGTAGTCTTACCAGAGCCAGGAGCTCCGATAATTAAAAAGAGTTTTTTCATAAAAAACCTTTGGTGGGATTATTTTGCTGATTCACGAAGGCGAATGTGTAGGTCGCGTAGTTGCGTGTTATCAACTGGAGATGGTGCATCAGTTAAGACACAAGATGCTTTTTGCGTCTTAGGGAATGCTATAACGTCACGGATTGATGATGTTTTCGAGATAAGCATCATAAGTCTGTCAAAACCGATAGCAAAACCACCATGTGGAGGTGCACCGAATTTAAGTGCATCAAGTAAGAAACCAAACTTCTCTTGAGCCTCTTGCTCTTCAATACCAAGAAGTTTAAATACCTCTTCTTGAACTTCCTCTTTATGGATACGGATAGATCCACCACCAAGCTCAACACCATTAAGAACGATATCATAAGCGATAGACTCTATCTCTTCTACATCCTCTTTATCTGTATCTTTAGGCATAGTAAATGGGTGGTGTAGTGCTTTAACGCGACCATCTTCTACCTCAAACATAGGGAAATCTACTACCCATACGAACTCATATCTATCTTCATCAATTAAGTTCATCTTCTCATGCTCTGCTATGAAGATTCTAAAGCGTCCCATATAGTCAAGTACAGTCTTTTTATCACCAGCACCAAAGAATACTACATCACCAACTTCAAGCTCTGTTCTCTCGATAATAAGTGCGATATCCTCTTCACTGAAGAATTTAGTAAGTGGACCCTTAAGACCATCCTCTTTCATCTGGAAGTATCCAAGACCATGCGCACCAAACTTACGTACGAAATCTTCAAAACCTTTCATCTCACGTTTAGAGAATACTGTATCAGCACCAGGAACACGAAGTGCCTTAATGCGGTTCTTTTTAGGATCTTTTGCAATGTTTGTAAAGATTTCGTTGTCACAACGCTCAAAGATGTCAATTACATCTACCATTTTAAGGTCATATCTCAAATCTGGTTTATCTGAACCATACCACTCCATCGCATCACTATATTTGATACGGTTAAATGGTGCTTTTATCTCAATACCACAAGCACTAAACATAGCTTCAAGAAGATCCTCTGCTACCTTTATAACATCCTCTTGGTCACAGAAACTCATCTCGACATCTATCTGAGTAAATTCAGGTTGTCTATCGGCACGTAAATCTTCATCACGGAAACATTTTGCGATTTGGAAGTATCTGTCAAACCCACCAACCATTAGGAGCTGTTTGAAAAGCTGTGGTGATTGTGGAAGTGCATAAAACTCGCCATTGTGTACACGTGAAGGTACAAGATAATCACGTGCTCCCTCTGGAGTAGATTTAGTTAAAATTGGAGTCTCAACCTCTAAGAAACCGTTTGCGTCTAGTATATTTCTTGCTGCAATTGCTGCTTTTGAACGTAAACGAAAAGCTTCATACATATCAGGGTCACGAAGCTCTAAGTAACGATACTTCAGTGTAGTCTCTTCACCAACTTTCTTATCTCCGATAACAAAAGGTAAAGGAGCCGATTTGTTCTCAATGATAAGTTCATTAACAACAATCTCGATAGCACCAGTTTTAAGACGTGGATTTGTAAGGCCTTCACCACGAAGACGTACTTTACCTTTAGCGATAAGCACAAACTCATCTCTAACGCTATCAGCAACTTTATGTGCTTCAGCACTATCTTCTGGGTCACAAGTAAGCTGAATCAGCCCTGTTTTGTCACGCAGGTCTATGAAAATGATTCCACCATGGTCACGGTAACTATTCGCCCAACCAGTTAGAACAACGTCCTCTCCAACATTTTTTTCACTTAAATCTGTACAGTAATGAGTTCTCAAGATATAGAGTCCTATAAAATTAATTTTCGCGATTATACCTAAAAAAAATTTATATATAGTATAATTTTGTTCTTTTATTGAGATATTAGGATGATATATGAGTATAAAGTTTAAAAACAAAATAAAGCTTTTTTTTATAAAATTAGCAGCACAAAGAATACAGAAAAACAAATTTAAAATAGAGAAATTGGATAAGGTTCTTATTCGAATTAATGATCCTATAGGAGACGCTATTTTAACTACTCCTGTATATAGAGAATTACATAATGTAAATAAAAATTTACAAATAGATTTAATTCTTTCAAAACGTAATTATCAATTATTTAAAAACAATCCTTATATTAATAAAATTTTTATCTTAGATAAAGGAAAAATATTATTGAATGAACTCCTTTATATGAGGCAACGGAAGTATGATTTAGTTATTGATTTATATGGAAAAATATCATTTCTTTTTTTTCTACAACTACATTTTATTAATGCTAAATATTATATAGCTAATGCTACAAGTGTAGCAGATATGAAAAAATATAAAGTTAGTACTAAAGATTTCAATTTTTTTGATCATGTTTTTGGTAAAAATTTAGATATGCATCATGCAGATAGATATTTAGATTTTTTTAATTTATTAAACTATAATATAGTGAATAAATACTATGAAATTAATATCGATAAAAATAGTTTAGAAAAGTTTGATAAGTTTTTTCAAGAGAAAAAATATATTGTAGGTATCAATTATAAAGGAAGTAATAAAGGCAACTCGTTAACAATAGAGACTATAACTGAGTTGGGAAAACTTCTTTCAAAGCACTTTCAAAATGTAACATTTATATTACTTTCTGAACCAAAATATATGAATGAAGCTAGGGATATATGTAAAAAAATCAATAAATCAAATTTTGTTTTAACTCCAAAAACAAATTCATTAGATGAATTCATATCTGTAATATATTTTTTAGATACAATAATTACGACAGGTTCTTCAGCAATGCATATAGCATCTTCTTTTAATAAAAATATTATTGCTATTTATCCAAATATACAATACTATTATACATTTGAACCAAGAACAAAAGGTAGAAGTATCATAATTAATACGGAATCAAAAACAGATACTAGTAAAGTAAACATTGAATCTGTTTTAAATGCTTTAAAGAAAATTATACAAGAGAGTAAAGATATTGAAAACAATTAAAAAAGTTGGTGTCGTTTTAAGACCATCCACTCCAGAACTTAAAGAGAGTTACTTTAAATTAGAGAAGATTTTCTCTAAACATGGTATTGAAGTGACAATTGAGAGTATTAGCGGTGGTATGATAGGTGTAATGGGAATGGAGTTTGATCTGTTGTGCCAAAATTCCGATGCACTTGTAACCTTAGGGGGTGATGGAACACTTATCTCAACTGTTAGACGCTCTTTTAAATATGACATACCAATTTTGGGAATATATGCTGGGAATTTGGGCTTTTTAGCAGATATAAATCTCGATGAACTTGACTCTTTTGTTGCAAAATTGGTTGCAGGAGAGTATAGGGTTGATGAGAGAGCTATACTTGAAGCAGAGTTTATTCAAAACTCTCAAGAGGTCACAATGTATGCCTTTAATGATATCGTTCTTACCCGCCCATCGGTTTCAAATATGATTCATATAGAGACGCTTGTAGACTCTAAAGCCTTCAATACCTACTATGGTGATGGTGTTATTGTCTCAACACCTACGGGATCCACTGCTTATAACCTCTCTGCAGGTGGTCCGGTACTTTTTCCTCTTACAAATGTATTTGCACTTACACCTATCTGTCCACACTCTTTGACTCAAAGACCTGTTGTTCTTCCTGGAGAGTTTACTATAGAGATGAAGAGTAAGCAAGATAGAGCCCTGGTCATTATAGATGGGCAAGATAAACATGAGCTTGAAGTTGGAGAGAGCATACATATTCAACTTGCTAAAAATAGAGTTAAACTCATTCATAGAGAAGAGTTTAACTATTTTGAAGTTCTCAAAGAGAAGTTAAACTGGGGAGATTAATCCTCTTCGTGTATATTGATATCTGAAGAGCTGTTTGAGTTCTTCTTAATGAGCTTTTTAATCTGATCTGCAGTATAAGTTTTACCGGATGGATTCTCATTGAGTAGATCAAAGCGTATCTGAATCGTTAATCTTCCAAGTGCTTCAGAGAGTATTTTCGTATCATCATCAAAGGTTCCATCTTTTGAAATTTCTGATACTACCTCTAAAAAATGGTTGTACTCATTTAAAACGGCAGGTGAAGCAAAAATAGCCAAACGGTGTGTAATAAACTGTAGTTTTGTAATATCATTGTCTGTGAGTTTATTCTCTACTGACATCTCCTCCATCAAGTCAAGCAGTCTCTCATATGTTTGTGCTTTTAAATCCAAAAACTTAATATTTTGCTCTTTTTCTATCTCTACGGCGGTCTGTTTATTGAGTAGTAGAGCGGTAATAAAAACAGTAGCAATAGTTCCAAGTATAATAAGTACTATCTCTTGAGTAAAGGGTGCTGAGTCTGTAACCTTATATGCATAGCGCAGATAGGCATAACCTGCTACAAGAGTTAAAAGTGTAAGTAGAAGGTATGTTAGCTGTTTTGATTGTTGCATCTGTATAGTCCTAAATAGTTTTTAAAAATGAAATAGTAGTATATCTTAGAGATACTTAATGCTACTGAGGTTGCATATAAAATAATCTTATTTTTTGTAAACAGATAAGAAACAATATAGATATTATAATTCACATATTAAAACATGATTTCAAGAAGGTTTTGTATGAAACTATATAATATAATATATATGATATCTATCATATTCGTTTTACAAGGGTGTAATGGTTCAGAGGGTGAGAGTGGTGTTTTAACGACTGATGATGACAATCAAGAAAAAGTAGACAATCAGGCACCTTATGCTGATGCAGGAGAAGATAAAAGTGCCGTTATAAATAGTACTTTAGAGATTGAGGGGAGTGCTTATGACAGAGATGGAGAGATAGTCTCTTATGAGTGGAGTGAAGGCTCAACTCTCTTAGCTCGAAGTGCTTCATTTGAGTATAAGGCTTCAAGTGTTGGTGAGCATACATTGACACTAACTGTCGAAGATGATGATGGTGCAACAGCTAGTGATACATTAAAGATAACAGTAACTCAGAGTAGCACAGAAGAGTCAACACTCTCAACAAAGAGTATCTACCATCGTCTTATATGGGATAGTGATCCTTCTAGTTCGGCAGTTATCGGTTTTTCTCCTGATTCAGAGATGCAAGATATAGAAGTTGCCTATGGATACTCAACTGATGAGAGCAGCTGGAGTAAAGTAGGAGTAAGTGATGCTCAAGAGTTTGATGGTCTGACAAGTTACTTTGTACGTCTAAAAAACCTAAAGGCCAATAGTGCCATATACTATAGAGTGTGTGACTCTACGGGATGCTCACAAGCCTACTGGTTTAAAACTGCTCCAAAAGATAGTAGTGATCCTTTTGTATTTATAGCGGGTGGAGATACGCGTTCAGGCTTGGATACACGTAGAGATGCAAATAGACTTATAGCAAAGATTCGTCCGCTCTTTATTATGCATGGTGGAGATTTTACCAACTCAAACAACAGGTCTGAGATGGAGGTACTCCTGAGTGATTTTCAACTGATGTATAGTGATGATACTATAGATGGAGTAGCGTACAAACGTATCTATCCAATGGTAAGTACTATGGGAAATCATGAGGGTGGTAACTATGCAACACTCTGTGAAGTCTTTGGTTTTGATTATAATCAAAATGGAAAGTGTGACAGCTATGATGATACCTATGGAGCCTTTAATGTCGGGCCGCTACTGAGAGTATATTCACTCAATAGTGAGTATAGAAAACTCAGCAGCTCAATGCAGGATGAACAAAATGAGTGGTTTCATAAAGATATATCAGGTAGTAGCGCTTCTGCTGCAGCATGGCGTGTTGGACAGTACCATAAGCCAATTTATCCACACTACAGTGGTAAAGATGATAATGAAGAGCTCTTTGATTGGTGGGCAGATGATTTTTATAAGTATGCGATGAACCTTCTTGTTGAATCAGACTCCCATATGTGTAAAATTACAAAAGTAATTAAACCAAACAGTGATGGCACAAGAGGTTTTGAGACAGCTACTGGTGGTAGCCTTTTTGTAGGTGAGGGGAGCTGGGGTGCAGATACACGCTCAGCTGATGATGCTAAATCGTGGACTCAGGATTTAGCAAGTATCAATCAGCTCAAAATCATAACGCTCTACAGTGATAAGATGGAGATAAGAACAGCCATGTTTGATGGAGATGCATCAACGCTTAGCAGAGATGATCGTCTAAAGAGTTCAACAGAGCTTCCAACCGGTATAAACTGGTGGTCTGTTGATGGTATAGGTGAGACGCTTGTGCTTACAAAAGATAGTGAAGGCAAGTCTGTACTAGATACAAGCAGTAGTGCTCCAGCAGTTGCAGAGTCACCAACTCTTACAAAGAGTGCAGCAGCAGAGTCGAGCGAGGTTACAGATGATAAAGAGCTGACTTTGAGTGTGAGTGAAGATACATTTATTGCCAAAGCTGAGCAAGATATGCCACACAATGGCTCTTATGAAAACATCGTAGTTACAAGTGGTGATGATCACTACGCTAAAACGTATGGACTTTTAAAGTTTGATCTCTCAAGCTTGCCAAAGGGTGCGCTTATAACTTCAGCAAGATTGGTTTTAAATATTGCAGAGCCATCAAATGGCCTCTATACAATATACACCGGTGCAAAACTTTGGAGACAAAAAGATGCAACATGGAACTCTTTAGGGGGCAGGGTTGTTGTTGAGACAAAGGTGGCTGAGTTTGAAGCGCTGAGCTCTACAGAGAGTGAGATAGAGTTAAATGCAAATGGAGTTGATGCACTCAATGCATGGTTTAACGGTAACAGCAATACCGGTTTTGTAATTGCAAGCAAGAGTAATGAGAGAATGCGTCTTTATGATATGGAGTCTAAGCAAGGAGCAAAACTTCTCCTTAGATACAGAGTGCAAAAATAGAGTTTTATGTATAGAGTTAAATCATTTTCCTGGGTAGTTCTGCATACGCTTGCGATACTGCTTGTAGGCATAAATCTTTTAACAGGTTTAAGGATTGCTACACTTACACATGAGTGGCTCCTCTTTTTCTCAGCACTCCTGCCACAGGGAGAGGTTGAGATACTCCACTTCTACAGTGGAGTTGGCCTTTTGGCTCTTTTTCTTACCTATCTGCTCTCACCCTCTCTCAAACAGGCAAAAAGAGACTATCTTGCATACTCCATAGTCCTTTCACTACTCTCTGGAGTAGCTCTTTTTAAAGATGTAGGCTTTATACCTATGCTTTTGGAGTTGCATCTCCTCTTTGCTTTTACAACACTCCTTTATATTGTGGTGCATATATCTAGACACTTTTTAAAAAATGGAGTAGATGCTTTTAAAAATATCTCTAAAGCCAAAGGCTTTAAAGCCAAAGAGGATCTCAAGATTTTCTCTCTTTTTATACTTTTATTGATTGTTTTATATGCTCTTTTTTTAGGAAAAGGTGCCCAGCATAAGCTCTATGTAAAAGAGATATCTAAAGCTATTTCTATTGATGGTGTTTTAGATGAAGAGGCATGGAAAGATGCAAAAGAGCTCCATTTAAGAGCTTATGGAGGTGCAAACTTCTTTAATGGTGAGAGTGATGTAGCTATTAAAGCACTCAGTGATGGTGATACGATATTTTTTAGTTTTGTCTGGAGAGATGATACAAAGAGTATCAACTTTATGCCGCTTAAAAAAGAGAGAGACGCATGGATTGTTATGGAGTCGGGCTTTTATAACCATAATGAGACAAAATATTATGAGGATAAATTTGCGCTCATTCTTGCACACACTCCAAAGCTAAGTGCTGCTGGCAGTGTGCATCTTGGCCCAAAACCCATTAAAGAGAGACCTGCAAACTGGCACGCTAAAGGGTACCATTACATGAGTGATGAGAGTATCGTAGATATGTGGCACTGGAAAGCAGTACGTACCAATGATATGTTCTTGGCAGAGGATGAGTTTATATCTTTTTATGGTGAGTCCTATAGAGGTAAGAGACGCTATAGTGCAGGTATATATTCTGATCCAAAAACAGCCGGTGGTTACCGTTTTAACTGGCAGTGGTATAAAAAAGGCGGCATCACGCCAAAACGTCTGCCTCTAAATGCAGATGAACTTCAAGATTTTCAAGAGATAAACGCCACAAAAAAACCATGCAGAGCCAACTGGTATGATTATCTACCTTATAAAAAAGCATTAGATAACTACAGTGCTGGAACCTATATGCCCTCTGTTATCTATGCATCGAATAATTTTGAGGGAGATAAGGCTGATGTTATGGCTCATGCGCTCTGGCATGATGGGCATTGGCATCTGGAGATGGCAAGAAAACTAGATACCGGCTCAAAGTATGACTTGGCAATTGATAAAAATACATATATCTGGGTAGCACTCTTTGATCATGCTCAAGTAGCTCATACAAGACACTCTCTGCCGATTCATTTAGTTTTTGGAGAGAAGCAATGATATTAAAGAGAGCTCTTATTTTGGCAGCAGTAGTTATTGGAGTAGTTCTATGGGCATATTTACACCCCATCCAAAAGCCAAAAATTCCTACAGAGAGTAGATATATCAAACTTACAAAAGATGGCAGTGTCATAAATGTATGGCAGGGGCCTTGGAGATGTGTAAAAGATAGTAAAACCGAACTTCTTTGGGAGATAAAGAGCGTCAATGAAGATATCTACGATGAGCAATCTACCTTCTCTTGGTTTGATGGCTTAAGAGGCGTTGCAGATAGAGGAAGCTGTTTTGTAGGAGCTCAGTACTGCGACACAGCTGACATCATCCAAAGTGCAAATGCAGAGAACCTCTGTGGAGTAAGCAGTTGGAGACTCCCAACAATAGAGGAGCTCCAGAGTCTGCTAAAAGAGGATGCCCGCCCTGGAGAGCCTCTTATAGATACAAGCTTCTTCCCCTATACCAGACGTGCACCATACTGGAGCAATGAGAGTCAAAAAAGGCTCTTTGGTATCTATAAAGAGGAGAGAGAGGGGGCTTTAAGTATCAGTTTTAAAGATGCAATGGTAAAAGCTCTGCCGTATAACTCCACCTGTTTTGTACGGCTTGTCAGTGATGCTGGTTTTGAGAAATAATCTTTTGTATCATTGAGAGTACAAAAGTACTCTTTTTATTTAAAATATAATTAAAAAATGTAGTCGAAAGTAGCATTCACGAAGAAAAATAAAATATTATAAAAATTGTCTTGATTTTTCTCTCCCTTTAAGATTATAGTATTCCTGTGACAAAAAAAACTAAAGGAAGAAAAATGATATATGAGAAACCAAAGTTTAAAGCACAATATGAGAACTTTATAGGTGGAGAGTGGGTAAAACCGGTAGATGGTAGATACTTTGAGGCTATCTCACCGATAGATAATCAAGTAATAGCAAAAGTCGCACAATCTAACAAAAAAGATGTAGCAGTTGCTGTTGAAGCAGGGTACAAAGCTTTTGAGACATGGGGAAAAACTTCTGTTAAAGAGAGAAGTGCTGTTTTAAATGCTATTGCGGACAAACTAGAGCAAAATCTAGAGATGTTGGCACTTGTTGAGACATGGGATAACGGAAAAGCTATTCGTGAAACCATCAACGCCGATCTGCCTCTTGCTATTGACCACTTTCGATACTTTGCAGGTGTTATACTTGCTGAGAGCGGAACAGTCTCTGATTTAGATGCTTCTACGGTTTCTCAAGAGATTCATGAACCTTTAGGTGTTGTAGCGCAAATTATTCCGTGGAACTTTCCACTCTTGATGGCTGCATGGAAATTGGCTCCGGCGATGGCTGCAGGAAACTGTGTTGTACTTAAAGCTGCAGAGCAGACACCTGTGTCAATCATGGTGATGATGGAAGTGATTCAAGATGTGGTACCTGCTGGTGTTATAAATATCATTAACGGTTTTGGACCGGAGGCAGGAAAACCTCTTGCTCTGCATCCTGACATCAAAAAAGTAGGCTTTACGGGTGAGACTACAACAGGTAAGCTTATTATGCAGTATGCATCTGAAAATCTTATACCGGTTACTTTGGAACTTGGTGGTAAATCTCCAAATGTATTTATGGAGAGCATTATGGATAAAGATGATGCATTCTTTGATAAAGCGATAGAGGGACTTGTTCTTTTTGCATTTAATCAAGGTGAAGTCTGTACATGTCCATCTCGTGCATTGATTCAAGAGAGTATCTATGAGCCGTTTATGGCTAGAGTGCTAGAACGTATCAAAGCGATCAAACGCGGAAGTCCGCTTGATACTGAGTGTATGATGGGTGCACAAGCCTCTACAGATCAGTATGAGAAGATTCTCAACTATATAGATATCGGTAAAGCTGAGGGAGCAGAACTTCTCACTGGTGGGAAAAAAGCAGAAGTTGCTGAGTATCCTCAAGGGTGTTTTATAGAACCGACTATCTTTAAAGGTAACAATAAAATGAGAATCTTTCAAGAGGAGATTTTTGGACCTGTTTTATCTGTAACGACATTTAAAGATATCGATGAGGCTATAGAGATTGCAAATGATACTATGTATGGTCTAGGTGCTGGTGTATGGACGAGAGATGTTCATGAGATGCAAAAACTAACTCGCGGTATCGAAGCAGGGCGTGTATGGGCTAACTGTTACCATCTCTATCCGTCACATGCATCGTTTGGTGGATACAAAAAGTCAGGAATTGGTCGTGAAACACATATGATGATGCTCAACAACTACCGCCATACAAAAAATATTTTAACATCGTATGATGAAAATGCATTAGGGTTCTTTTAGACTATGGCATATACTAAAAGAGTAGAATCAACAGAGGCTGCAAATAAGATTATAGATCAGTTAAGAGAGGAGCATGAGTGTGAGCTTATGTTCCATCAAAGTGGAGGGTGCTGTGATGGTTCGGCACCAATGTGCTTTGAAGTGGGTGACTTTATGATTGGCAGTCGTGATATTAAAATAGGTGAGATCCATGGCTGTGAGTTCTATATGTCTCCAGATCAGTTTGAGTATATGAAAAGTACACATCTTACTATAGATGTAGTAGAGGGAAGAGGATCGAGCTTCTCTTTAGAGATTCCCTTAGGAGTCAGGTTCATAGCTGTCTCGAGACTCTTTACAGATGAAGAGTATAAAAATCTTGAACCTATAGAGGTTGATTAAGTATTTAGTAGATCTTTAATAGTGGGCCAATA
>Ga0256843_1001870_pt1 | contig 16021 bp, 13 predicted proteins | sample AlvinellametaG_FD_191572 | JGI IMG/M metagenome (GOLD analysis project Ga0256843, IMG submission 191572) | Pompeii worm associated microbial communities from hydrothermal vent at the East Pacific Rise, Pacific Ocean - Alvinella | ecosystem: Host-associated > Annelida > Integument > Unclassified ... | reverse complement strand
TTCATACCGACATGCGTTTATGCGCCTATGCGCTGCAATGTAACGGCATGCAAACCGATTTCGTCGAGGAATCGGGGAAAGAAGCCGATAAAAATATTTTGTATGAAAAAGAAAACTTTTATGCCTATTTCGATGTGCCCTCCAAAAATTTTTTGATGAAGGTGGAGTATCCGCGAACGCGTTTTGAGACTTTGTTGCGTAAGCGTGTAGAGACGTTGCGTTTGCGTTTGTTGTTTTATTCGCTGCTTGCGGCGCTCTTTTCGCTTTTTTTTGCTTGGTATACGCTGTTGCCGTTGCGTAAAGCGTTGCGTCTCAATGAAGAGTTCGTACGCGATATCTTGCATGATTTCAATACGCCTTTGGCGTCGATGCGTATCAATCTCAAGCTTTTGAAAAAAGAGACGGGCGAGAATACCAAAATAGAGAGGTTGGAGCACAATATCGAAACGATTATGGCTTTACAAAGCAATTTGAAAATTTTTCTTAAAGCCTTACCGACGCAAAAGGAACGGTTTGACGTAACGGAACTGTTGCGTGAAAGAATCGTATATTTTCAGACATTGTATGCCGATATTGCGTATGAAGTACAAGGCAAAGCGCTTTGGATTGAAATGAATCGCGACGCGTTTGTGCGTATCGTCGACAATCTTTTAAGCAATGCGGGAAAATATAACCGTCCGAAAGGACGTGTCATCGTGCGTATCGATCAAGAGACGATGCTTATTGAAGATACGGGTATGGGCATCGCTTTTCCCGAAAAGGTGTTTGAACGGTTTTATAAAGAACAAGAGCGCGGTATCGGCATAGGGTTGCATGTGGTAAAAAAATTGTGCGACGAGACGGGTATCGGGATTACGATTGAGAGCGAAAAAGGGGAGGGAACCCGTGTGAAGCTTGATCTTGCCGCTGTGACGGCTTAGTTTTCGTTGCTCTGGCGCTGTTCCAAAAGCTGCATAATGCGCTGTTTGATGCGCGGATCTTTGTTATGTTTGTAGGCGGCAAAAAGCTCTTCAAGCGACCCGTGTTTTAATAGCCTGTCGTGTTCAAGCTGGCGCAATCGTTGCCGTAAGGCGCGTTGTTGGAAGGTGCTAAAGCGTGTTTTGTATGTTTTGGTGTGAAGAAGCGTGCGCAACTCTTTTTCCGAAGCATGGGAGATATAGTATGAAAACGATGGGTTTTGACGGTCGGGCGTCGGCTTTTTTTGCGGCGAAGGAAGCGATATGTGAAGCCGTTTGGCGCTTTCATAGAGGCATGTGCGATCCGAAACGTTGAGTCGTTTTGAAACGGCTAGACGTAATTCTTTTTTGATTAAATCGGCCGGTATGGGTTTAAGTTGTTTTAAGCGACAGGGGTTGTGACGAAGCGCTTGAAGGTAACGGCGTTTGAGTCGGCTGTAATCTTTTAGATCGATCAGCCATGTTTTATAGCCTCTGTATTTGCGCGGTCCCGTGGTAAGATGTACGCCGAAACTTCGCGTATTGACGATACGGTAGCCGCGGCGTGCGAGAAAGCGTTGAAGCGTACGTAACGTGCGGTGTTTGGAAGCCTTTTCCCGAAATGCGATATGCCGATACGTCGCCATGTCGTAGACTTCGTCATAACCTTTACGTCGTATCACGATAGCGGGGCTTTGAGTTTTGGTATGTACGGCCAAAAGCGTGCGTCGTCCGTTGGGTAAAAACGTAAGATTTTTTCGAAGAAAATAGGCGCGGTAGTGCCGTACGTCGTTTCCGTAGGATACAATATGAAACGTATTGAGTTTGAAGGCCGCCGTAAAATCGGGTATCTGGCATCCGCCGAGCAGAAACACCAGCATCGTTAAACCGATCAATCGCCTCATGATAATATCCCTTTTTGAAAAAAATCCCGTCAGTATAGCGCAAGATAGCAAACAATAGATTAAAGCAAAAGAAAATAATATGCCGCCGCAAAAGCGGCACATACCATGCAAAGAGGGGAGACTAAGGCATGCGGCGCATCTCCGGCTAAGAAGAGGGGAGGAGGCTTATAGCATGTCAAAAGACCGACGGTTGTCGAAATATAATCGGTTTCTAACACTATGCCGGGTATATATGCGCCTTGAGTGCCTCATGTTTATGTCGGATATGTTATCCGGACGATGCAATGATAGCTAGATAGCATTACCTCTCCATTACCTTTTTTCGCGTAAACGCCGTCGTATGGCGTCGGCTATCTTTTCGGCTTTGGCGCCGAGAACGACTTGTACGCTGGTGTCGTCGGGACGTAATACCCCTTTGGCGCCGAGACGCTTAAGCGCGTCTTCGTCGCTTTTTTCGCTATCGTATACTTTCATACGTAAGCGTGTGATGCACGCATCGGCACGTTCGATATTTTCTATGCCGCCGAGTGCGGCGATAAACGCATCCGTTTCGTCGTTTTGTGTTTCGTTCTTTTTGTCGGAAGTCGGCGACGCATCGCGTTTAGATGCCGTAATATCAAGCCGAAGCATACGAAGCAAAGCGTATCCCGATACGAAATAAATAAGCGCAAATACGATCCCAAGCGGTACGAGCATCCAAACGTTTTTGCCCAGTTTGTAGTTGATGATAAAATCGATCAAGCCTGCCGAAAAGCCGAAACCGGCGTGAATGTCGAGTGCTTGTGCCGCGGCAAGCGCCGCGCCGGTAAGTAGTGCGTGCAAAAGATAAAGCGGCGGGGCGGCAAACATAAACAAAAACTCCATAGGTTCGGTAATGCCGGTTAAAAAAGAGGTAAACGCGGCGCTAAATAGCAGCGCAGCGGCTTTTTTGCGTAATGCTTTAGGGGTGTTGAGGTATATAGCAAGTGCGAGTGCGGGCAGTCCGAACATCATCGGGATGTAAAAGCCCGCCATATACACGCCGGCCGTCGGATCGCCGGCGAAAAAGCGGTGCAAATCGCCGTTGGCGACGGTTTGAACGCCGTCTTTAAGGTAGTGAAATTCGCCCAGTTGAAACCAAAAGACCGAGTTGAGGATATGATGAAGCCCAAGCGGAATAAGCAAACGGTTGAGGGTACCGTAAAGAAAGGTTCCCGCTTCGCCCAAAGAGATGACGGTATCGGAGAAAGTATCGATAGCGTGTTGTGCGTATCCCCAGCCGTATCCGGCTGCCAAACCTATGAGTACGGCCGCAAAAACGGTAACGACGGCGACAAAACGTTTGCCTGAAAAAAACCCGAGATATTCGGGAAGCTTGAGGGTATGAAAGCGGTTGTAGATCTCTCCGGCTATAATGCCCATAACAATGCCGACGAACACACCGGTATTGATCGTTGCATCTACGGCGCCGTAGACCGCTTTGGCTACCAGTACGCCTACCGCTCCGGCAAGTGCGGCGGTGCCGTCGTTGTCTTTGGCCAACCCGTAGGCTATGCCTATGCCGAAAAGCAAATCAAGATTGCCGAAAATCGCTTCTCCGGCCGTTTTCATCACGTGTGCCGCTTCGCCGCTAAACAGGTCGCCAAACCCCAGCCTTAGCAACAGTGCGGCGACAGGCAAGACGGCAATGGGTGTCATCAACGCTTTGCCGATACGTTGGAGGTAGTTAAACACGGCGAATCCTTTCTTTCAGCTCCGCAATAGCGGCGGGCGATACGCTAAAAGTGCGTAACCCCGCATCGATCAATGCGGCGGTCGTTTTGGGATGTGCGGCCAACTCTCCGCAAAGACTCATCGGTTTGTCGCTTTGTTGCAAAGCGGTTTGTACGGCGCGAAGCAGGGCGGGCGAGGTTTCGTCGACATATAGCTCCGGATGGGTTCGTTCTACGGCAAAAAGGTATTGCGCAAGATCGTTTGAGCCTATGGAATAAAAATCGACGCGGCGGTTAAACGCCTCCATCGCAAAAAGCACCGACGGTACCTCCAGCATCATCCCGAAGCGTACGTGCGTAATGTCGCAGCGATGCTTTTGTGCCGTTTGCATCGCAAACGTTTTGGCGCGGTCGAACTCTTCGGGGGTAGCGATCATCGGAAACATTACCTTTAGCGGTTTGCCGCTTGCCGCATCGAAAAGTGCGCGAAGCTGAGTTTCAAACAAATCGGGAAAACGCGAAAGAAGGCGTATGCCGCGCAGTCCTAAAAAGGGGTTGGCTTCTTGAGGCAGATGCACGTAAGCGGCGGGTTTGTCGCCGCCGATATCGAGGGTGCGTACCGTGACATCGTCGAACGTTTCGAAAATTTGCGCATAGATATCGCGTTGCGTTTCATACGACGGAGGTGTGTCGCTTCGGAACAAAAATTCGGTACGCAGCAGCCCTATCCCTTCCGCACCGGCCTCTTTTGCCGCCTGCGCCTCTTCGATGCTTCCGACATTGGCCAGTATGCGTACGGGTATGCCCTCGCGTGTGACGGCGGGTTCAAAGCGCCGCGCGTAAGCGTCGTTGCGTCGCATCTGTTGTGTCGTGACGGTTTTTTGGGCGTTTTGCAACGCGGTATGATCAGCAGAAAGGTCGATCCTTCCTTCGGTAGCGTCAAGGATAACGGGATGTTGCGGCAATGTTTCGGGCAATGCGGGAACGATAAGCGAAACGATGTTTTTGCTTCGCAACAACACGGCGGTATGTGAGGCGGGGGATGTCGATGCCAACACGACGCCTCGGGTATGCGGGGGCAGGAGATGTACCGTTGAAGGAAGCATACCTTCGGAAAATACGATAAAAGGAACTTTCGGCCAGGAAAGAGGCGGCGTGTCGTACATGATTGCTTCGAGCCGTGCAAGCAAATCACGGTAATCGTCCGCTTTGGCTTCCATAGCGCCGCCGCGAAGTGCGGCGATACGATCTTGAACGACGTTGCGAAAGTCGTCGATGTCGTTGCACGGCGGCAAGCTTTCAAGCAAGGCGTGTTGCGCTTGGGCGATGCTATCGCCCGATGTCAGTTGTTCAAAGAGGCGTTGTACGGCCTCTTGAAAGGAGCATGTTGCCGAGCCGTGCGAGGAGGATGGCGTATGCAAACGAAAGGGGATACCTACGGCCGTTCCTTCTACGATCGTGTGACCGGAGGGAGAAGCGCTTTGGGGTGAGGGGGTGTTTGCGGTATTTGTTTGCATGAGCGTTTCAAAAAGCGCGGCAAGTTCGGCAAGGGCGGTTTTGGCGCCTTTGCCGCGGGTACGCAAGATAACGTGATCGCCGTAACGGAGTCCCAAAGACAAAAGCGCATCGAGACGTTTGGCGTCAACGCACGTTTCTCCTTTGCAAAGCGATACGTCGCATGCAAAACGTTTCGCTTCCGTGCTAAAACGCGCGGCGGGGCGCAAATGAAAGCCGTCGCGAGAAGCGACATGTAAGGTGCGTTTGGACGATAAAAATCCGAACACGGCATAATCCTTGGCGTTTGTTTATGCAGAGTATAGCAAAACAACACGCAACTTAAGCCAAAACCTATACAGTTGCGCTTATAATGTTCGGCACTTGTTAGAAAGAGGAGAGAAAGACATGCTCAAGCGTGTATTGATAGTAGAGGACGATACGTTTAACGTAAAATTGCTGGAAACCATGCTTAAACAGGCGGTAGATTGCGAGGTGCTTTCGACCGATAAAGGAAGCGAAGCGCTGGCGTTGCTGGAGAGAGAAGAACCGCATGTTGATTTGTTGTTGCTTGATTTGCATCTTCCCGAAATGAGCGGAGAAGAGATTTTGCGACGGGTTAGAGAGATCGAGCATTACAAAGATTTGCCGATTTTTATTATTTCCGTTGACGGTTTGGATGAAAAAAAATATTTGGAAATGGGCGCAACCGATTTTGTGTTAAAACCCTTCGATCCCGATACGTTGTTACAAAAAATCGGTATGTGCTTCGAGTAGCTTCCGGGCTACTTGACGATATGTGCGCCGGCTTGCGCCAACGCAATAATACCGCCTTTGACGTTGACGGGTGTAAATCCGTGCGACGTAAGGATGCGCGAAGCGGCGATACTTCGGTTTCCGCTTCGGCAATAGACAATAAGTTTGTGTGTTTTGTACGGTGTTAGTGTCGCGATATCGTCTTCCAAGCGTCCGAGAGGAAGCGATATCGCCCCTTTAACATGCCCCGAAGCATACTCTTTGGGGGTGCGTACGTCTACGACGGTCACGTTGGTGTCGTCACGTAACATCGTTACCGCTTTTTTTGCGTCGACACTTTCGAAATCGGCGAAAATCCACCCTTTGCCGTAGGCCACCCATACGGCAATCGCCGCCATTGCGATGAGGTACAGGTAGTCGATATAGCGCTCTTTTTTTGTTTTCGTTTTCATTAGGTATACTCCGGTTTGAAACTGGTGATGCCATTGTAGCAAAACTTCATTGTTTCGCATAGTTACAACGCCAAGATGCATGCCGTTACTTCCCCGTCGCTTCACATAATTTAAATATCTTTTGGTTAAGATAGGGGGACTATTCTCACTCCCGTCTGACGTGGAGATAAACTTAGCTAAGGGAAAACCATGAGTCACGTGATTACGCAACATCCGTATTACGGTGTGTTCATTCTCTTCGTTCTTACGACGATCGCGTTTAGCGCAACGCTTTTTTTGGCGCGTTTTGTCAGCCGCAAACTGGCGCGACTGGATACCGAAAAACTCAAACTGACCATCTATGAATGTGGTCCCGAGGTAACCAAGCAGCCTAACACCATTTCGGCGCAGTTTTACCTTATCGCCCTTCTTTTCATCCTGTTTGATGTCGAAATCATCTTTATGTTTCCTTGGGCGATCGATTTTAAACTGCTCGGTTGGTTCGGTTTTGCGGAAATGATTCTATTTATCCTCTTGCTGGCAATCGGTTTTGTCTATGCATGGAAGAAAGGAGCGCTCGAATGGCACAGCATCAAGTAAATTACGCAAGTTCGGCGGGGCTTCCCGTCGCGTTGACAACCGTCGATCATATCCTCAACTGGGGACGATCCAACTCCCTTTGGCCGCTTACGTACGGTTTGGCATGTTGTGCGATCGAGATGATGGCCTCGGGGGCGTCGCGCTACGACTTCGACCGGATGGGGACCATCTTTCGCGCTTCTCCCCGTCAAGCCGACGTGATGATTTTGGCCGGTACGCTTTCGAAAAAACACGCCGAATTTGCGCGTCGTTTGTATGATCAAATGACGGAACCCAAGTGGGTTATTTCGATGGGGTCGTGCGCCAATACCGGCGGGATGTTCAACACCTACGCCACCGTGCAAGGGGTTGACCGTATCGTTCCCGTAGATATCTATCTTCCCGGATGTGCGCCGCGTCCGGAGACGTTGCAATATGCGATGATGATGTTGCAAAAAAAGATTCGCCGCGAATCGGCCGATATGAAAAAACGTAAACTTCAAGATTTGAGGGTAGTGTGATGAGACGATACGTACCGAAGGACAATGTCCAAAAAAAAGCCTACTATACCGACCGTTTCTGGGTGGCACCCCGCATTCCCCGCGATCCCGTAGAAGAAGGCACCCATTTCGCCAAAGTGGTAGAGACGCTAGGGACGCTGGTAAAAGAAGCCTATCTTGAGCGCGGGCAGCTGGTCGTTCACATCGCGCCCGAGACCAACTTTGAGACCATTAAAATCTTAAAAGAGCAGTGCGGTTACGCCATGTGCTCCGAGCAAAGCGCGGTGGATTATCTGGCGCAAGACGGAGAGTTCGAGCTTTTCTGGCAGCTGCTGAATCTGGATGAAGCCAAGCGCGTACGCGTCGTAACCCGCATTAAAGAAGGCGAAGCGATCGAAAGCATCGTGCCTCTTTTTAAATCGGCCAACTTCGCCGAACGCGAAATGTACGATATGTTCGGTATTAAAGTCAACAACCACCCCTATCTTAAACGTATCATTATGCCTGACGATTGGGAAGGACATCCGCTGCTAAAAACCTATCCGCTTGAAGGGGATGAGTTCGCTCAGTGGTACGAAGTGGATAAGATTTTCGGAAAAGAGTACCGTGATATTATCGGCCCTGAAAACCGTGATCCCGCACGTATCGATCGTTACGATACGAAACGTTTCGCGCGTATCGGCCATGAGGTACCTTTCGGTGCCGATATCAGCGAAGGCGAACCCGACACACCGATCGAGTACAGCGAAACGCTGCTTGTCGATTACAACAAAGATGCCGGCAAAGAGCTGGGGCACAGAAAGTAAGGGGAGAGCATGCAACAAGTCAACAAACTGCAACCGTTTTTTGAAAACCTCAATTTCGAGCGTGACGACAACACGATGGTGATTAACTTCGGGCCGCAGCACCCCTCCGCCCACGGTCAGCTGCGCCTGATTTTGGAACTTGACGGCGAAAAAGTCGTCAAGGCGCATCCCGACATCGGTTATTTGCACCGCGGGATCGAAAAAATGGCCGAAAATATGATTTATAACGAGTTTTTGCCCACGACCGACCGTTTGGATTATATTGCGTCGACATCCAACAACTATGCGTTTGCGTTGGCGGTCGAGCGCCTTTTGGGCATTGAAGATAAAGTTCCCCGCCGTGCGAAAGTGATTCGTACGATGCTGCTTGAAGTCAACCGTATTATCTCTCACCTCTTTTTTATCGCTACGCACGCGTTGGACGTCGGGGCGATGTCCGTCTTTCTTTATGCGTTCCGTGAACGTGAATACGGTATGGACTTGATGGAAGATTACTGCGGGGCGCGTTTGACGCATGCGGCGGTACGTATCGGCGGGGTACCTTTGGATCTTCCTAAAGGATGGATTGAGAATCTTTTGGCGTGGTGCGATAAGGTTGAGTACGAAACCAAGCATACGTACGAAGCGTTGTTGACCGAAAACCGCATCTGGCGTATGCGTCTGGAAGATGTCGGCGTACTTTCTCCCGAAGATGCGCTAAGCTGGGGATGTACCGGCATTATGCTGCGCGGATCGGGCATTCAATACGACATTCGTAAAGAAGAGCCTTACGAACTGTACGACGAACTTGACTTCGACATTCCCGTAACCGATCGTTGCGACAGCTACGGGCGTTACCGCCTCTATATGGAGGAGATTTATCAGTCGGTACGTATTTTGCGTCAATTGGTCGGAATGTATAAAGATACCGAACCGCAGTTGATGGCACACGTACCTCAATATATTTCGGCTCCCAAAGAGGAGATTATGACGCAAAACTACGCGTTGATGCAACATTTTGTACTCGTTACGCAAGGGATGCGTCCTCCCAAAGGCGAAGTCTATGTTCCCACCGAATCACCCAAAGGGGAGCTGGGCTTTTACATTAAGAGCGAAGGTGAGCCGTATGCGTACCGTCTGAAGTGTCGTGCACCCAGTTTCTTCCACACGGGGCTGTTGCAAGAGCTTTTGGTAGGTGAGTACCTCGCGGATGTCGTGACCATTATCGGTTCGACCAATATTGTCTTCGGTGAAGTCGACCGTTAAGGAGAATAGAGCATGAAACGATACGATTTAAGACACCTGCACGACAACTTTTACGACCGGATGATGGAGCTCATCGACGAAGGGCTTGCGGTCGGCGAAGTGGGGATTTTCCTTTTTGAAATCGGTGACTTTTCCCCCATTCAAAAAAGTGCCGATCTTATCAAAGAGAGCGGGCATGAGTTGATGAACTCATTAAAGTTCAATGAGGTCGACTGGACGATCGTCGTTAAAAAACTTGATCCTCAAACGGCCAAAGAGCGTGCCGAAAAGATAGCGGCGGCCAAGCGCGAAGCCGAAGAAGCGGCACGTCGTGCCGAAGAAGAAGCGAAACGTAAAGCCGAAGAGGCGGCTAAAGCCAAAGCGGAAGCCGAAGCTAAAGCAAAGGCCGAAGCGGAAGCCAAAGCTAAAGCGGAGGCGGAGGCCAAGGCAAAAGCCGAAGCCGAGGCGAAAGCGAAAGCGGAAGAAGAAGCGAAGAAAAAAGCCGAAGCGGAAGCAAAAGCAAAAGAGGAAGCAAAGGCCAAGGCGAAAGCCGAAGAAGAAGCCAAAGCCGAAACGGAAGCCGAAGCGAAAAAGGCCAAAGAAAAATCCAAAGAAAAAGAGGCTTTTAAAGGCGACGAAGCCAAAGCGGCGGAAGCACCTAAAAAGAAGCGATCTCAAAAAAAAAAGAAAAAGAAATCCGTGAGGATTTGACGCAAATTAAGGGCATCGGCAAGGCCTATATGGAAAAGCTCAATAACGAAGGCATCTATACCGTCGAGGAGGTAGCTCATATGAACGAAGAGCAGATCCGAATGATGGAAGAGAAGTATTCGTTTAAGGGTGATTTCAAGGAGTCCGTTGCCGACGCAAAGCGAATTTTGAAACAAAAGGCTGAATAATGGCACGCGTACTATTCTCTACTTGGAGGGGCGAGTTTATCGACAACCGCGGCAAACCCTCCGAGGAGTGGACGGAATCGTCGTTTAAACTGCCCGAAACCTATGACGGTGAACGTAAATCCAAGGCGTTCATCGGTTGGGACGGGGTGGCGATTTTTGATGAAGATATCGACGCCGTCGAACTTGCCTCGCAATATGCCCGCCAGTACCAGGAGTATTCCGAAGCGTGCGGCCGCTGTGCACCCGGACGCTGGGGCGGGCGTATTTTGTACGATTTGTTAGACAAGATTGCACGCGGTGAGGGAACCTATGCCGATATGGAGCATCTCAAAGAGGTTTCCGAGACGATGATGCAAACGTCCAAGTGTGAAATCGGAAAAACCGTTCCCAAGCCTATTTTGGATTTGATGGAACATTATGCCGATCAGTTTCACGCTTGCATCGACGAACAAAAACCTTCCAAACACTACAACGGCGATATTTCTTACATAGCCAAGGTCACGGCACCGTGTACCGATATGTGTCCGGCACACGTCGATATTCCCGCCTATATCGAAGGGGTACGCGATATGCTGTTTGCCGATTCGCTTGAAGCGACGCGTCAGACGATGCCTTTGGCGCATACGTGCGGGCGCGTGTGTCCGCATCCGTGTGAAGACGCGTGCCGCCGCGCCAATCTTGACGAACCTATTTCGATTATGGAGCTTAAGCGTATCGGGGCGGATTACGAGACCGATCATATGTTGCCTTGGCATCACCCTCAAGAGCCCGAACCGCCCAGAAACGACGGCAAAAAAGTCGCAATCGTCGGTGCGGGGCCTGCCGGATTGACCGCGGCGTACTATCTAGGGCTTAAAGGCATTCACGTCGATATCTTCGAAGAACTTCCCGTACCCGGCGGCGAAGTAACGGTGGGCGTACCTCAGTACCGTATGCCTTGGGAGAAATACCAAAAAGATATCGAATTGGTGCTCTCTTTGCCGACGGTTAACATTACTTACAACTGTCGGGTTGATGCGGATAAACTTCGTGAACTTGATCGTGATTACGACGCCGTGCTTTTGGCATTCGGAACGCGCCTTTCAAAGAAAGTACGCTGCGAGAACGAAGATCCGAGTTACGAAGGATATTGGGGTGCGATTTCGATGCTGGATCAAGTCAATCTTTGGAACAAGTTCCGCATCGGCGAGCCCGCGTCTAAAAAACTTAAAGATACGACCGTCGTGTGCGTAGGGGGCGGTTTTACTTCGATGGACGTCGTACGATGTGCCGTACGCGAAGGCGCAAAAAAGGTGATTATGCTTTATCGTCGCGACGAAAAGACGATCATTCGCAATACGACGTACGAAGAGTATCACGAAGCGGTCGAAGAGGGTGTAGAGTTTATCTTTCACTCCGCTATTGAACGTATTGTCGATGAAAACGGCAAAATCAAAAAACTCATCGTCAACCGCTTCGAACTGGTACCCGATCCCAACGGCGGAAGACCGCAACTTAAAAAGATCGAAGGGGCGAATTTCGAGCTGGAGTGCGACTGGCTCATTCCGGCCGTCTCGCAATCGGCGGATTTGTCGCTGCTCCCTGAAGAGTGGAACATCGAGCTGACGTCGTGGAATACCATTTTGACCAACGGGCGTGATTATATGAGTTCGCGTCCCGGATTGTTTGCCGCGGGAGATTGCGAATACGGTCCTATGACCATCGTTAACGCGGTAGGTCAAGCAAGACGCGCAGCTTCCGTCATCAGCCGTTATATCTACGACGGCAAGGTATCGTTGACGGATGACGAGATTATGGAAGATCACCTCAACAAGCTCAAAGTATACGATAAAAACGAAAAAATCACCGGATGGATGCCCGGCTTGCCGAGAGTAACAAGCGAAAAACTTGCGCTTGAAGAGCGGGTGGACAATAACAAAGAGGTCAACCTCGGTCTTACCGGTGAAGAGGCGATCGCTGAGGCGGAGCGCTGTATGCGATGCTATTACATTTCGATGGTGGCGGTGTAAGATGAGCGTACATAATTCGACCGGATACGGAAAAGAGATTACGGTAACCATCGACGGAAAAGTATGCAAAGGGCGGTTTGGGCAGACCATTTTGGAAATCGCCCGTGAAAACGACATCTACATTCCGACGATGTGTTACTTGACCAAAGTATTGCCCATTGCGTCGTGCCGCATGTGTGTCGTGGAGGTCGAAGGGGTTGAAGGCATGATCCTTTCGTGCCAGGAAAGAGCGGTAGACGGTGCGGTTATTACGACGCATAGCGACGAGCTGTTTAAAGAGCGTCAAAATATTATGCGCCTGTATAACGTCAACCATCCGCTGGAGTGCGGTGTGTGCGACAAAAGCGGCGAGTGCGATTTGCAAAACAAAACGTTGGAGTTTCAAGTAGATCAGCAGCACTTTACGGCCCGCGATCAGCATCGCCCCGTTGAAAATTGGGGGTTTGTCAGTTACGATCCTTCGCTGTGTATTATGTGCGAAAAGTGTGTGCGTGTTTCTACCGAAATTACCGGCGATGAAGCGCTCAAAGTCAAATTCGGAGGATACGGCTCAACCGTTATCAACGTCAAGCCCGAAGCTAATTACAGCTCCTTGGGCGAAGCGGCGGCGGTATGTCCCGTAGGTGCGCTGGTGCAAACGCATTTTAAATATACCTCCAACGCGTGGGAGCTTGAAAAGATTCCCGCCAGCTGCGGCCATTGTCCGGGCGGGTGTCAGATGTATTATGAAGTCAAACCCGTCTCCATTTCCGATCGCAGCGAGAAGATTTATCGGGTAACCAACAACTACGAATTTGCGACGCTATGCGGTGCCGGACGTTTCGGATACGATTACGCCAATTGCGGCGTCACCAAAGACGAAAAAGCGTTTACCGAAACGGTTGAAGCGCTTAAAAAAGCGCAAACCGTTCGTTTTTCTTCTTTTATTACCAACGAAGAGGCTTTGATATTGCAGCGTCTTAAAGAAACAAGAGGCCTAAAATTGGTTTCTCCCCAAGCGCGTGCATATCAGAAGTTTTTGCGCGCGTATGCGTCCGTAACGGGGAAAACGCTTTACGGCGGATCGCTTCAAGGGGTAGAAAATTCCGACGTGATTATCGTCTTGGGAAGTCGCCTTAACAACGACGCGCCGATGGTTAAATATGCGGTCAACAAAGCGAGCAAACACAACCGTGCGCGTGTGGTTTACATGCATCCCATCGAAGATGCCGAAATGCAAAACGTCGTGACGCAGTTTATCAAGTATGAACCGGGAACGGAACCCGGCGTTGCGGCGTTGCTTGCCGAAGCGTTGCTCAAAGAGGCCGACTTGCCCGAAGAGATACGCGGTGTGATCGATGCGTTGGATATCGGGCATCTTAGCGCCGAAAGCAACGTCGGAGAAGAAGAGCTTGAAACGGTACGCCTTTCGATGTGGAAACGTCGCCGTTATACGCTCATTGTCGGTGCCGATGTGTATGCGCATAGTGAAGCGGAAACGATTGCGCGCTGGATCGCGTTGTTTGAACGCTACGGTAACTTTAACGTCGTATGTATCCCGCCTGAGGGCAATGCGCTGGGTGTGGCGTTGATTTGTGATTTGGATGATGAAGCGGAAGGCTTTGTCGCGGGGTATAACGCACCGGGCGATGTCGTGCTTTCCGCTTTGGGAGACGGTCATTTGGATATGCCGGCGCTCAATCAGCAAGAAGGTACCTTTACGACGGTTGACAAACGCGTGGTACCGACCCACCCCGCCGTAAGCTATGACGGATACGTATTGAACGACATTGCCGGCGCACTTGGCGTGCAAGAAGCGTTGACCGTTGATTATACGCCGCTACTTCCGGCGTCGGCCGGTTTCAAACCGATAGCGTTTGACGATTTGCCGGATTATTATGACCGTGCGGGTAACGAGCATCGCGGCTACGTACTTGAACGTATCGCATGCGAGGCAAACGCCCTGCCCGAAGCGGTCGAAGAACTGGATACGTACGACGGTATCGTGCTTTATCGCTGCGATCCGGTGGAACACTTCTCTCCTTTTACGGCCAAGTCGCCCTTGATCGCCAAAGAGGCGAAACTGGTCGGCTCCGAACAGTTTGCCAAAGCGGCAAAACTGCAAGAGGGCGATAAGGTAACGTTTGAAATTGACGGTGTGCGGTTTGAGAGGGTGTTTACGATTGATACATCTATGAAAGGAACTATCGCGCTCAACCCCGCCTATGATATGGGATTAAGTTCGGCTTTGCTATCCTCTTACAGATTCAGCAGACCGGTGTTTGAGCGAGAGAACAACCAACCTACAGGAAGCGAGCATGAGTGAAGCAACACAAGTAGAGAATATGGTTACGATCACCATCGACGGCAAGGAGTATCAGGCCAAAGAGGGTGAGTATATCCTCAATGCGGCGCGGGCAAACAATGTGTTTATCCCCGCCATTTGTTATTTGACGCGTTGTTCGCCGACACTGGCGTGCCGTTTGTGTCTGGTTGAAGCCGACGGCAAGCAGGTGTATGCGTGTAACGCCAAAGTCAAAGACGGCATGAACATCACCGTCGATACGCCCAATATCCTTACCGAACGTCGTGCCATTATGGAGGTTTACGACGTCAACCATCCCTTGCAATGCGGCGTGTGTGATAAAAGCGGTGAGTGCGAGTTGCAAAACTACACGCTGGAGTTGCAAGTAGACAAACAACACTACGCCATCCCCGATATCGAACGACCGGCGCAAAACTGGAGTACGGTATTGCATTACGATCCGGGGCTTTGTATCGTATGTGAGCGTTGTACGACGGTTTGTAAAGATATGATCGGTGACGCCGCCATTACGACGACCAAACGCGGCGGCCCCGCGCTTGATAAGGGCTATAAAGAAACAATGCCCAAAGACGCTTACGCGATGTGGAACAAGCTGCAAAAATCGCTTATCGCACCTTCCAACGGTACCGATCAAACCAACTGTTCCGATTGCGGGGAGTGTTTGGCGGTATGTCCCGTCGGTGCATTGGTAAGCCGTGATTTCGTCTATACTTCTAACGCGTGGGAGCTAACACGCATTCCCGCAACGTGTGCGCACTGTAGTAGCGGTTGTCAAATCTATTATGAAGTCAAACCCACTTCCATTTCCAACCGCGAAGAGAAAATCTACCGCGTTACCAATGAGTGGAATTACGTATCGCTTTGCGGTGCGGGACGTTTCGGATACGACTTTGAAAACCGTGTGGAGGGCAAAGACGAAGCGGCGTTTGAAAAAGCTCTTGAAGCGTTGAAAAAAGCCGATACGATTCGTTTTAATTCCGTTATTACCAACGAAGAAGCGTTGATGTTGCAAACGCTCAAAGAAAAACTCGGTCTTAAACTGGTCAACCCCGACGCACGCGCTTTCCAAAAATTCCTCAACGCCTACGCGAAAGCGACGGGTAAATCGCTGTATACGTACGATTTCAAACAGGTGATGGCGACCGACTTTGTTATCAGTGTAGGGGCGGCGCTACGCAACGACAACCCCAACGCACGGTATGCGTTTAACAATATCCAGAAGATGAACAAAGGGGCGGGGCTTTATTTCCACCCGGTAGGCGATACGCTGATTCCGACACTGGGTAAAAACGTCGAGTGTGTTTTCCATAAGCCCGGACAAGAAGAACTGGTACTTTATTTGATTCTTGATCTCTTCGGCGATAAGAGTAAACTTCCCAAAGAGGTGGCCGACTTTATCGATAGCTTTAAAAAACAACAGACCGTCACCGTCAAAGAGAAGGTGATGAAAGAGGTCAAAGAGACCGTGATCGACGAAGAGACGGGCG
>Ga0256843_1001869_pt1 | contig 16021 bp, 22 predicted proteins | sample AlvinellametaG_FD_191572 | JGI IMG/M metagenome (GOLD analysis project Ga0256843, IMG submission 191572) | Pompeii worm associated microbial communities from hydrothermal vent at the East Pacific Rise, Pacific Ocean - Alvinella | ecosystem: Host-associated > Annelida > Integument > Unclassified ... | reverse complement strand
ACTATTAATCTAATTCTCTTGGGTCAGCTATTTTACCCATAACAGCACTTGCAGCAGCTACTGCAGAGTTTGCTAAATAAACTTCACTTGTTCTTGCACCCATTCTACCTCTAAAGTTTCTATTTGTAGTAGATACACATCTTTCACCATCACCTAAGATTCCCATATATCCACCAAGACATGCACCACAAGTTGGATTACTTACTACTGCTCCAGCTTCAATGAAAATATCGATTAAACCTTCAGCTTCAGCTTGTCTGAAGATTCTTTGAGTTGCAGGAGTTACAATCATTCTTACTTTTTTAGCTACTTTTCTACCTTTTAAGATATTAGCAGCAATTCTTAAGTCACTTAAAGTACCATTTGTACAGCTTCCTACAAATGCTTGGTCTATTGTGATATCATCTTTTACAGCTTGGCTGATAGATTTTCCATTACTTGGTAAGAAAGGATATGCAACTACTGGCTCAAGATTACTTACATCAATTTCAATAGTTTGTGAATATGTAGCATCACTATCTGAATAATGGATAACTGGTTCGCTTCTTAATTCATGTCTTGAGGCTACATCATCTAAAAATGCTTTTGTAATATCATCATAAGCAACAATTCCATTTTTAGCTCCAGCTTCGATAGCCATATTACATAAACTCATTCTATCATCAATTGGAAGAGTCTCAATTGTATCACCTACAAATTCAAGAGCTTTATATAAAGCACCATCAACTCCAATTTGTCTAATAAGCTCAAGAATTAAATCTTTTCCATATACATGCTCACCTCTTTTACCAGTGAAGACTACTTTAATACTTTCTGGTACTTTAAACCAGCTTGTTCCTGTAATCATACTAAATGCGATATCAGTTGAACCCATACCAGTAGCAAATGCACCTAATGCACCATGAGTACAAGTATGGCTATCAGCACCAATAATTACATCACCAGGAATCACAAGACCATGTTCTGGAAGTAATCTATGCTCAATCCCCATTCTTTTTTCATCAAAGAAATGTTTTAAATTATGCTCATATGCGAAATCTCTATTTATTTTAGCTTGATTTGCACTTGCGATATCTTTTGCAGGGATAAAGTGGTCTAAAACGATTGCAAAGTTATCAGGTTTTGCTAGTTGTTTTGCTCCACTTTCTTTAAAAGCTCTAATTGAGATAGGTGTAGTAATGTCATTTCCAATAGTCATATCTACATCACATCTAATTATTTCACCAGCTTTTACATCTCTTCCTATATGATGAGCGAAAATTTTTTCAGTTATTGTCATACCCATAAAATTTACCTTTATATTAAGTTTTTTATGAGTATTATATCAAAAAAAAGAGGATTATTATAATAGAAAAGAAAGAGTAAATTTTTCTCCTTAGAAGGAGAAAAATTTATTCTAGTCCTAAAAGTTTTTTAATAGTAGAATCTAATTTTTGTTTAAAATCTTGTCCTGCTTCAAACATTGCATTTTGATAACTTGTATAAGAGCTACCTCTAAATCTAACAGTTATAGTTTGATGTCCTTGGAAGCTTATAGTTGCTTTTCCGACAACAAGATATTGTCTTAAAATAAAAGATTTTTTTAAAGAAATATTAACTTTTATTAAATTGCTTTTTGGTGCAATATTAAAATATTTAGACATTACATCCATAGTAATGTGTTTAAATGCATTTACTTTAAGAGAGAATTTTGTAGTTTTTAGATAATGATTAGCTTTTTGAGCTAGTTTTGTTAATTCATCTATATAATTATGTGTATCAGCTCCTAATGTCTGTAACATTATAATTTTTCTTTTAGTTTGTTTGATTAATTTAATTGCTGCATAAGAGTTTTGAATTTTTTGTAAAGGTGATGGAATATTTGTTAATAAATCTTTTATTTTTGTTAGATTTAATTTTATATCAGCTCTTAATTGTTCTTTTAATTTATTTTTATCTACTTGAACTAATACATAAACTTGATTATCTATTTGTTTACTTTTGATTACTTTATAGTTATTAAATTGAATATTTGAAACTTTTGTATTTATTTGTTGATTAACTTCATTATAAGCTTCATCTTTAAATATACCTTTGTTAATCAATAGATTAGAAGAGATACTAACATTTAGTCTAGAAGCAATATCATTTAGAGCTTGTTTTACTGCTCCTTCTTTTGTAAAACCTTGTCCTGAAGCATAAAAGTATAAATTATTATCGGCTGGAATATTTACAGCCCACTCAGGGGGCTGTGGTTTTGAAAAACAACCTATAAAATTTATAATTACAAATAGCGTAATAATAAATTTTTTCATTATTATCTCATTTGTCTGCTAAGGAATTTTCCAGCTTTGCTAAAGAAACCTTCAGTTAAATCTGGTTCAACTAAATCACCAATTTTAAGTTGTTGATTCTCTTCTAGGTCTATAGTTACCCAAGATGTATTTGCGAAAATTGTATTATCCCCAACTTTTGCTGTAGCAATTTTATATTTATTGATATCTCCTGTTGCACTATCTTTTTGTAAATCATAAATAGTAAATTTCATACCAGGATGAACACCTTGTTTTTCACCTAAACTAATTTTTGCAATAATATCATCATCTTTTCTTTTTACTTCTAAGATATAACCTTTTGGAGCAAAGAATTTATTGATTTTATCAGCAGAATCTTTGATAGTTTCTTTTACTGCATCATTAATTAAATATGGGAAGAATGCTTTAGCTTGATTATTTCCACCTTTATGATTTATACAAGTATGTTCTAAATTTGAAAAATCACTTTGTAAACTTGGAACATTTAAAATATCAGTTTGGATATCACTACACACTTCATAAGACCAGTATGGAGGAATTTTAATTGTACCTTTTTTAGTTTTTACATATTGTACTGGATGATAAGTTGGTGTATATGAAATTGCCTGGATAGAACCTTTAATAACATAATGACTTACATTTTTATTCCCACCTTGTTTTTCTTGTTCAGCTAGTTTAACATATTCATCTATTTTAGATGCTGGTAAAACTTTATCAACTTTTACAAATTTAGATTTTGTTAATTCTGCTTTTAGCTGATTTGTAGCTAATTGGCTTGGATCAACATTTTTATATTTGTAAGATTTAAATTTTACAATAGCAGCTTTTTTAGTTGTATGAGCTGTTAAATCTTTTGGAGCTAATTCATTTTTTTGTGCAACCATTGGTCTATATTCAGCTAAATTAATTTTATTTGAACATCCTGTAAAAATGCTCATTGCTAAAATAGCACTACCTACTAATAGAGTTTGTTTTTTCATATTACATCCTTTAATTTTTTCCATAATTCTATCTAATAAAAATTAAAAAAACAATGGTAATTTCATTTTTTATTCATTTTTTATTCATTTGTTGTTCAATAAAGTAACATTTGCAATAAATGTTTGTTTTACCGCACCTTTAAAATATAGAGTATTATTATCAAATCTTACTTCTAATTCTTCTTTACTAGTAGGTAATAGTTTTGTAAAATCTTTTACAAAGTTTTTATTTTTAGCACTTAAAAAACTAGCACACATTCCAGTCCCACATGCTAAAGTTTCATCTTCTACACCTCGTTCATAAGTTCTAACTTTTAATACATCATCTTCAAATTTTGCAAAGTTTACATTTGCATTATATTTATATCTCATTTTAGCTGCTATCTCTTTATCAAATTTTGTGATATCATCTACTAATGCTACTAAGTGAGGAACCCCGGTATCTATTAATATCCATTCATAGCCTTCTTCTACAAAATAATCTTTTATAAGTTTTGGTTTTGTAAGTTCAGTTTCAACTATATCTCCATCAACTTTACAACTAATAACTCCAGCACCTGTTAAAAATTTCATTTCTTTATTAGCTAAGCCATTATTGTAGGCATAATGTGCAGTAGCCCTTGTACCATTTCCACACATTGCTGCATAACTTCCATCATTGTTATAAAATTCCCATTCAAAATCTAATGTTTCATGGGGTACTAAAACAATTAATCCATCAGCACCAACACCATTTTGTCTATCACAAAGTTTTTTAGCTAATTCACTTCTATCTTTTTTTATAAAACTATGGAAAATTACAAAATCATTTCCACTTGCTGAGTATTTACTTACTACCATTATTTTTACCTTTATTTTTTTATGATATAATGATAGCAAAAAAAAGGATTTTTTATGATATTGATAGCAGGACCATGTGTGATTGAAAGTCGCGATCAAATAATGAGAATAGCTGAGAATTTAGCTTATGCAAATGAAAAATATGAATTTTATTTTAAAGCTAGTTATGATAAAGCAAATAGAACAAGTTTAGATTCTTATAGAGGGCCAGGACTTGAAGAGGGGCTTAAAATTTTAGAGGAAGTAAAAGACACTTTTGGATATAAACTTCTTACAGATATTCATGAAACTATTCAAGTAACGCCAGTATCTGAAGTTGTAGATGTACTTCAAATTCCTGCGTTTTTATGTAGACAAACTGATTTATTAGTAGAAGCAGCAAAGACGGATAAAATAGTTAATATTAAAAAAGGGCAGTTTATGAATCCTGCTGATATGAAATATTCTGTATTAAAAGTATTAAAAACAAGAGGATGTGATGAAGTAAGTTATGAAAATTCTAAAAAACACAATGTATGGCTTACTGAGAGGGGGACTACTTTTGGATATGGAAATTTAGTAGTAGATATGAGGTCTTTTCCTATTATGAGAGAATTTGCACCAGTTGTATTTGATGTAACACATTCTGTACAGATGCCAGGTGGGGCAAATGGAAAAAGTAGTGGAAAGAGAGAATTTGTACCACATTTAGCAAAAGCAGCTGCAGCGATTGGTGTAGATGGTTATTTCTTTGAAAGTCATTATAATCCTGATGAGGCTTTAAGTGATGGACCTAATATGCTTCCTTTAGAAGATTTAGCAGATTTACTTGTAGATATTGATAGAATTAGAACTGCTATATAAAAAGCTTAATATGGTATAATTTTAAAAAATTTTTAAGGATAGAATATGAATATTATAGAAGGAAATTTAAATTTAGATAAAGATGCAAAAATAGCAATTATTTCTGCAAGATTTAATCATTTAATTACTGATAGACTAGTAGAAGGTGCAAAAGATGCATTCTTAAGACATGGAGGAAATGAAGATAATTTAGATTTAATTTTAGTTCCAGGTGCATTTGAAGTGCCATTTGTGCTAGAAAAAGTTCTTCAAACTAAAAAATATGATGGAGTTTGTACAGTTGGTGCTGTAATTAGAGGAGCAACTCCCCATTTTGATTATGTAAGTGCAGAAGCAACTAAAGGAATAGCAAATGCTACAATGAAACATTCAACTCCTGTAACTTTTGGAATCCTTACAACTGATACAATTGAACAAGCAATAGAAAGAGCTGGAACAAAAGCAGGGAATAAAGGTTTTGAGGCAATGACAGGTTTAATTGAGATGATAAATCTTTATAAGGCTTTATAATGGCAACAAGAACACAAGCAAGAACAGCAGTAGTACAAATGCTTTATGCACTTGATTTAGGTAATCAAGATATGCTAAAGCAAGCTCAAGAGTATTTAGCTGAAAGAAAAATTAAAGGGCAAAAAGCAGAATTTGCTTTAAATTTATTTAAGGGTGTATTAGAACATCTTGAGGAGATAGATGAAACTATAAAAAATCATTTAAGTAAAGATTGGGAATTTGATAGACTTGATAATGTAGATAAAGCGATATTAAGACTTGGTGTATATGAAATACTTTTTACAGATTTAGCATATCAAGTGGTGATAAATGAAGCTGTTGAGATTGCAAAATTATTAAGTACTGCAAATTCTACAAGATTTATAAATGGGATATTAGATAGAATAGCTAAGGAAAAGCAATGAAACTTTGTATAGCACTTGATTTAGCTACTAAAGAAGAAAATTTAGCTTTAGCAAAATCAATCTCTGGTATTAGTGATGATATTTGGCTAAAAGTAGGATTTAGAAGTTATATAAGAGATGGAAAAGAGTTTATTGAAGAGCTTAAAAAACTTGGATTTAAAATATTTTTAGATTTAAAACTTTATGATATTCCAAATACTATGGCTGATGCAGCTGAAGAGATAACAAAAATGGGTGTGGATATGTTTAATATCCATGCAAGTGCCGGAAGAGTTGCTATGCAAACAGTAATGGATAGAATAAATAAATATGAAAATCGTCCATTAGTATTAGCTGTGACAGTTCTTACAAGTTTTGACGAAGCTACATTTGAAGAGATTTATGAAACTTCAATTGGCTTAAAAGCAGAACAATTTGCTAAAATGAGTTTTGAAGCAGGACTAGATGGTGTTGTATGTAGTGCTTTTGAAAGTTTAGAAATTAAAGATATTACAAATGATAATTTTATTACACTTACACCAGGAATTCGTCCTTTTGGAGAAGATGCAGGTGATCAAAAAAGAGTAGCTGACATTGAATTTGCTAAAAAAGCAAAAGTTGATTTTATTGTGGTTGGTAGGCCTATTTATAAAGCTGAAAATCCAAAAGAAGTAGTAAAAAAAATCCTTAAGGAGATATAATGAAAAAAGTAGTATTAAGTTTAGGTTTAGTATTAAGCCTTTTTGCAAGTGATAAATTATTAGCCCCAACAAAAGCTAAAACTATTTTAGAAAAGACACCTTTATTTTCTCAATTAAAAACTAAATTAGATAAAGGGACTTTAAAAGTAAAGGGAGTAGAAAAAAAAGATTTTTATATTATTACAGTATATGATAAAAGAGGCGAAGGAAATTTTTTTGTAACAAAAGATTTAAAATATACTATTTTAGGTAATGTAATAGATAATCAAACAAAAACTCCTCTAAAAGCAGAATATCCTGCAAAAAAATTTAGTGGTAAAAAAGATATAGTTAAAAATGGTGTTTTATTTAGTTTTGGAAATGGAGATAAAGATTTATATGTAGTAACAGATCCTGAATGTCCATTTTGTCAAAAATTTGAAAAACTTGCAAAAAAAGCAAAACTTGGAGAACAATATAAAATTCATATTATTTTTTTACCATTACCATTTCATAAACACTCAAAAGATATGATTTATTATATTTTAAGCGCAAAAACAGATGCTCAAAAAGCAAAAAGATTTCATGAAACTTTAACAGGTGATACTAAATGGGCAAGTTTTACACCTACAAAAGCTCAAAAAGCAAAAATTGATGCTGAACTAAAAAAAGCTCAAAAAGCAGTTGAAGAATTGGGAGCTAGAGGTACTCCAAGTTTTTATGATGAAAATTTCACAGAAATCAAAAATAGAGGAAAATTATTTCAATGAATTTTTTAAAAATTTGTAAAAAAGCTAGTTTTGAGATTATTAAAGTTATTCACCAAAATGATAATTCTTTATTTCAAAAAATCAATAAAGGATTTGGTGGTGATGTGAGTATGAAAATAGATTTGATAGCTGAACAAATTTTTATTAAAGTTTTTAAGGAATATGGGAATATTTATTCTGAAGAGATAGGATTTTTAGATAATAATTTAAAAAAGACCTTTATAATTGATCCTATTGATGGTAGTTTTAATATCTCAAATGGATTTCCTTATTATGGTAGTAGTATAGCTTTAAAAAATAAAAAAGGAAAAACTATAAAAGCTTTTATAGTCAATCTTGCAACAGGAGATTATTTTTATAAAGATAAAAAAATAAAAATAGAAAATAATCTTTTTTATAATAAAAAATATACAAATTCTTTAAATGAGATGATACTTTTTGAAAAAGCTTATGCAAATGTAGAACTTTGTCAAAAATTAGCAAAACATAATATTAAATATCGCTCACCTGGTGCTTTAGCTTTAAGTTTAGCATTAGCACATAGGTGTAAAGCTGTGATATTTAAAGGTGAGATTAGAGATTTTGATATAGCTGCTGGTGTATATTTTAATAACGAATTGCATATAAAAATTAAAAATGATACACTTTTAATGGCAAAAAATAAGAAAGATTTTGAATATTTAAGTAAAATTATATTTTAAGTAGATTAAAGGATTAATATGGGATGGAAAGACTTTTTAGATAAATTTACAAATAAAAAACCACAACCAAAACCAAATGAAGCACCAAGCCATTGGATAAAATGTCCTAGTTGTGGAGCATTAAGTTTTTATAAAGAAGTAGCAAAAGAAAACAACACATGTCCAAAATGTGGATATCATTTTAGAATGAGTGCAGAAGAAAGAATTGAACTTTTAGCTGATCATGGTACATTCAAAGAGTTTGATGCAAATTTAGAACCAGTTGATCCACTTCATTTTGTCGATAAAAAATCATATCAAAAAAGGATTCAAGAAGGATATAAAAAAAGAGGAAGAAAATCTTCCGTAATTTCTGGTGAGTGTGAAATTGGTGGGGTTTTAACTCAGCTGGTGGTATTTGATTTTGGATTTATGGGTGGAAGTTTAAGTTCAGTGGAAGGTGAAAAAATAGTAAGAGCAGTTAATCGTGCTTTAAATAAAAAATGTGGACTTGTGATTGTAAGTGCAAGTGGTGGTGCTAGAATGCAAGAGAGTACTTTTAGTTTAATGCAAATGGCAAAAACTTCAGTAGCACTCGCTAGTCTATCTGATGCAAAACTTCCTTATATTTCAGTTTTAACAGATCCTACAATGGGAGGAGTAAGTGCTAGTTTTGCATTTTTAGGTGATTTTATTATAGCTGAACCAGGTGCGATGATAGGATTTGCAGGAGCTAGAGTTATCAAACAAACTATTGGGGAAGAATTACCAGAAGGGTTTCAAAGAGCAGAATTTTTACTTGAACATGGACTTATTGATATGATTGCTAAAAGAAGTGACCTTAAAAAAACAATTTCAGATCTTTTAATTTTAACAGGTTGTAAATCAAAAGAGGCATGCCATTTATGATATATGCTCTTTTAGATTGGGATTTAGTCAAAAAATATGATGTAACTATAGAAAAATTTATAGATAAATGTAAAAATTTAGATGTAAGTATTATTCAATATAGAGATAAAAATTCAGATATTAAAGATATAAAAGAGAGACTAAAAAAAATCCGCTATCTTTGGAATAAAACTTTAATAATAAATGATTATATTGAACTTATAGAATTTGCAGATGGACTTCATATAGGACAAGAAGATTTAGAAAAATATGGAACTATTGAAAATATAAGAAAAAAAATAGGAAATAAAATTTTAGGACTTTCTACCCATAATGAAAAAGAGGTATTAGAAGCTAATAGTTTAGATATAGACTATATAGGACTTGGTGCATATCGCCCTACATCTACAAAAGATGTAAAAAGTATTGGTGGAGATAAACTTCTTGAGATTGCAAAACTTTCAAATAAAGATGTAGCAATTATTGGTGGTGTAAGATTAGATGATGAGATACCAACTAAATATAAAGTGATTGGAAGTGATATTTTTAAGGCTATAAAATGAATATAAATGTTTATTCTATAGAAAAAAAAGAGGATTACAAAAATATTATAGATGACTTTATCAAACAATCTCGCCAGTTTGCAAATGTAAGAAATATAACTATTTTTAATAAAAACATCGCTAAAAATAATAATCCAAAATCTTATACTCAAGAGTTTGAAAAATTTATGACAAATGGATATAATATCGCGCTAACTCCTGAAGGTAAGTTAGTAGATAGTTTTGAATTTGCAAAATTATTAAAAGATAAGCAAACTATAAATTTTTTTATAGGTGGGGCTTATGGACTTGAAGAAGAATTTAAAAATAGATGTGATATAAAAATATCATTAACTCCATTAACTTTAAGTCACAAAATAGCCAAAATTATGCTTTTTGAACAAGTCTTTAGGGGCCTTGCTATAAATAATAATCATCCATATCATAAATAAAGGATTTAAATGCAGCAGATGAAGTTGTATGAAGAGATGTTACTAAAAAGAAAAGAAGAAATTCTAAAAATTTTAGATAACTTAAAAAATGAGTTTAAAGATGTAAGTTCGTGTGATATTAAAGAAGAAGCTGATTTTGCTAGTTGTAGTAGTAATAATGAAAATAATTTTTTAATATATAAAAAACAACAACAAGAACTAAGAGAAATTGAAGATGCTTTAAATGCTATACAAAATGGTGAATATGGGATTTGTAAAATGTGTGAAGAACCAATCAATCCTGAAAGATTGGCTATTAAACCATTTGCAAAATATTGTATAGATTGTAGAGAGTTAATCGAACAAGAATCTAAAAGTAGTTAAAATTTAACAAAGGGTAATTTTTACCCTTGATTAAGTTTTAAGAAGGATAAAAAATGAAAAAATATTCTATAATTTCTATAATTATTATTGGGTTAGCAGGACTTTTTACATACATAAATACAAATGCAACGACTACTTTCAATCTTTTAGGAGTAAATATTACTCTTTTAAATGCTGTATGGACTATGCTTTTTTTAGCTATTTTTTATTTAGTTTCAATAATTTACTTTAGTATAGAAAAATTTAAAAATTTCACTTTTTCAAGGAATATAAAAAAAGATAAAGAAAATATTTTAAAAAATATAGAAAATAAGATTCTTTGTAAAGATCAACTGTTACCTATAAAAGAACTTACAAAAATAGAAGAAATTGTAGAGATGATAAGTGGTGATAAACTTATATTTAAAGAGAGTGAAACATTCCCTTTTATAAATGATTTATTAAAACTACAAAATGGAGAAGTTGTAGATTTAAAAAAATATAAATTTTCAAAAGAAAATCCTTGGTATCTTAAAAATCTAGAAAATAAAATAGATAAAGAGGATATAAATGCAGCTAAAGAAGCTTTAAATACACCTTTAAAAGATAAAGCTTTAAAACTATTATCAAAAAAGGCAGATGTTAAAGAAATTTTAGCAAATAATTATCCTATTACAAAAGAGACTATTTTAAATAATTTAGAATCTCCAAGATTAAAAGAGCTTATTGAAAAATCAAATCTAACAAATAAAGAATATATAGAAATTGCTCAAACTTTACATAAAACAACAGAAGTTCCTGAAAAATTATTAGAGATTTTTGAAAGTAAGATTGTGCCTTATATTTATCTTTTAATTGAATATGAAATGATAGATAAAGCTTTAGAATTAGCAAAAGAAAATGATGTTAAATTTTTTGAGTATTATCTATTACTTAGAGAAAATGGTGTAAAAATTGATATAAAAGAGTACATGAATGCTACCATTTAAATATCCTATAATAGCACTTGCTCCTCTTGCTGGATATACAGATTTACCATTTAGAAAAGTGGTAAAAAAATATGATGCAGATTGGACTATTAGTGAGATGATAAATGCAAATGCCCTAAAATATAAAAATGAAAAAACTCTTAAAATGATTCAAAAAAATGAAAATGAAACTCCTTATTCTGTCCAAATTGCTGCACACAATGCTGAAGTCGCAAAAGCTGCTGTTGAAGTTTTAAATGAATATGATTTTATTGATGGAATTGATTTAAATGTAGGATGTCCTGTAAAAAAAGCTATAAAAAGTGGATATGGTGGTAATCTTTTAAATGAGCCTGATAATCTAAGTGAGATTATTTCAACTATTGCAAAAACACATAATAAAAAATTTTTTTCAGTAAAAATGAGAATAGGTTTTGATGAAATAAATGGAGTTGAAAGAGCAAAACTAATAGAAGATAGTGGAGCTGAGATTTTAACTGTGCATGGAAGAACTGTAAAACAAATGTATTCGGGTGAGACTAATTATGAAGAGATAAAAAATATTAAAGCAGCTCTAAAAATACCAGTACTTGCAAATGGAAATATTGATAGTTATGAAAAAGCTAAATGGGTGATGGATTATACAAATGCTGATGGTGTAATGATAGGAAGAGGCTCTATAGGTAATCCATGGATATTTAGAGAAATCAAACTTCAAAGAAGTGTAACAAAAGAAGAGAAAAAAGATGTTATAATAGAACATCTAAAAGCTATGGTTGAGTGGTATGGTGAATATGGAGTAGTTTTATTTAGAAAGCATCTTCATACATATTCAAAAGGGTATAAAGGTGCAAGTGAATTTAGAACAAAAATAAATTCTATAACTTCATCTAAAGAGTTATTGCAATTAGTAGAGGAGTTCTTTTGAAAAAAATTCTATTTTTATTAGGTGTGATTTTCTTTATTACAGGGTGTAGTTTTAAAAGTTATAACAAAACAATAGTATATCCTAATGGACAACAATATAATAATAGTTATCATTCTTTATCTACAGATGGTGTATGGTGTGGGGTAGATGGATGTGGAGAGTATTATGATAGATGCTCTTATCCTTATTGTTATGATGGGATTTATACACCTAATGAGTTTTGTTGGTAAAAGGTTATAGATGAAAAAAGTATTATTTTTTTTATTAGTATTGATTACAAGTTTATTTAGTAAACCTATTTTGAAATTTTATTGTGGTTCAACTATGTCTGAAGTTATGGGTGAATTAGTACATAAATTTGAAAAAGAAAATAATGTAAAAATAGTAATAATAACAGGTGGAAGTGGTAAGCTTTATAATCAAATTACAGAAAAGAAAGATGCTGATTTATATTTACCTGGATCTCAAAATTATATAAAAAATGATAAAAATAAACTATTTTTATATAAGAGATTGATAGGTTATAACAAAGCAGTTATTTTAGTGGCAAAATCAAATCCAAAGGGAATAAGAGATTTAAATGATTTTACAAGAGATGATGTAAGAGTTGTTTTAGGAAATGAAAATTCTGGAAGTGTAGGTAAAATTGCTAAGAAAATATTGATAAGATTTAGAGGTGAAAAATATTATAAAGAAGTTTATGAAAAAGCGATAAAAGTGGATAATTCTTTAGAGATTGTAAATTTAATAAAAACAAAAAAAGCTGATATATCGATAGATTGGAAAGCAGTAGTATTTTCAAAAGATAATAAAAATTATATAGATTATTTAGATATTGCATATATTGCACCAAAACAAAAACTATTTTTAGCATTAGTAAAATATTCACAATACCCAGATATTGCTAAAAAATTTATAGATTTCGTATTTAAAAATAAATTATATTTAAAAAATAAAGGTTTTTAGTGTTTAATGGACTTATAAGAGAACTTGCAAAAGTAAAAAGTTTTAGTGATAGTGTTTTAATTTTAAAATCAAAATATATCCCAAATATAGGTGATAGTATAGCTGTAAATGGAGTATGTCTTACAGCAACAAAGATATATAATGATGGATTTAGTGTAGAACTTTCCCCTGAAACACAAAAAAAAGTAGCTATTGAAAATTATAAAAATTTAGTTCATATAGAACCAGCTATGAGACTTAGTGATAGAATAGATGGACATTTACTTCAAGGACATGTAGATTGTATAGGTGAAATTTTAGAGATTAAAAATAATCAAAATTCTTATGATGTTATTATTAAAATACCAACAGAATATATAAAATTTGTAATAGATAAAGGAAGTATAGCAGTGGATGGAGTAAGTCTTACAGTAAATGATGTATGGGAAGATAGGTTTAGACTTACTATTATTCCACATACTTTTGAAAACACCTTATTTAAATATTATAAAATTCATCAAAGAGTAAATATAGAAACTGATATGTTTGCTAGATATGTATATAAAATGTTTAAAATAAAACCGAATATAAATGATGAAATAGGTGCTTGGTGGTAAATGGCTAAAATTAAAACTAAATTTGATAGTTTAGTAAAACTCAAAAAGCTTAAAGTAGAAGAAAAAGAAAGAGAACTTACAAATCTTAATAATCAAATTGCCCAGGTTTATGAAGAATTAGCTGAGATTCAAAAAGAGATAGATAAATTTGAATATCCAAAAGAGGGAAATTTTGCTTTAATTACTCAATTTAAAATTTTACAAAATTCTCTTTTTAAACAGTTACAAGAGAAGCAAAATTATATAAATTTTTTAGAGAATCAAAAAATTATCTTACAAACTCAACTTAAAGAATTAAATTTAGAATATGAAAAAATGAAATATCTTCAAGCTGAAGAGATAAAAAAATATGTTAAAAAATTAAAAGAAAAAGAAGCAAAAGAGATGGATGAAATTGCTTTAATGCTTTATAAAGGATGAAAATGAGAACATTGATTTTATTTTTACCATTTTTACTTTTTGCAGAAGTAAATAAAAGTAAACTTATAAATTGTTATGAAATTTTTGAACAAAGAAGAGTCGAACTTGAAGCAAAATTAGATCAAATAATAGAGCAAGAACAAGCTTTTATTGCTTTAAAGAATGCAAGTATGAATATATTAAAAAAGAAAGAAAAGAAAATAGATAAAAAGCTTAAAGAAATAAATAATACTTTAGCAAAAATAGAACAAACAAAAAAAGAAAACGAAGAATTAGTAAAAAAATATCAAAAAATCTTAGAAGAGATAAAAAAAGCTCAAACTTCAAAACTTGTTCAAAGTTATGCAAAAATGAGAGCAGGAAATGCGGCTAAAATTTTACAAAATATGGATATGAATACTTCTCTTGAAATCTTATCAAAACTTTCACCAAAAGTATTAAGTAAAATATTTGCAAAAATGGATACTCAAAAAGCCGCAGTATTAACTGAAAAATTAAAAAATTTTACTCCTAAAGGACAATAGTGGCTGATAAGTGGATATTTATTATTGTTTCTGTTTTAATGGGAATAGGATTAGTTTTTTCTTATTCTTTACCTATTTATATAGAAACTAAATATGGATGGAGTGAATTTCATTTTTTTATAAGATATTTAGTGTTTTCATTAAGTGGGCTAAGTATTATGTATATACTTAGTCAATGTAACCCTGATAGGTGTATATCGATGATAGGCTGGACTTTATTAATATTAGGTGCTATTGCTATTGCCTTAATGCCTACACCTATTTTATCTCCTATTTGTCCGGTTATTAAAGGAGCTAGAAGATGGATACAAGTTTTTGGAGTTAGTATAGCACCTATTGAATTTTTTAAAATAGGGATTATCTATTTTTTTGCTTGGAGCTTTTCAAGAAAACTACTTCCTAAACATTTCAATACCACAAAAGATGAACTTTTAGCAATTTTTCCTTATTTAGCAGTTCTTGGTATTATGGCATTTTATGTGGTTATTTATCAAAGTGATTTAGGAGAGACTTTACTTATTATTTTAATTTTTTTAATAATGCTTTCATTTACAAAAGTAAAACCAAAAACATTTGGGGTTTTAATGTTAGGTGGATTTATAGTATTTATTATAGGAATTACTCAAAAATCATATAGATTAGAAAGGATTAAAAGTAGTTTGTATCAGATATATTTATTATTACCAGAACCTATTCAAAATATGTTTGATGTACAAATCTCATCTACAGATATTTCATATCAAATAAGACAAAGTATAAATGCTATCCATAATGGTGGAATTACTGGAGTTGGTATAGGTAATGGAGAGATTAAAATGGGATTTTTAAGTGATGTCCATACCGATTTTGTTTTGGCAGGGATTGCTGAGGAGATAGGATTTTTAGGTGTATTAGCTGTAATGATTTTAATAGTAGCTTTAATTTGGAGAATTTTAAAAATAGCAAATAGAATTGAAGCAAAAACTCATAATGATTATGTATTTAAACTTTTTACTGTTGGAGTTGCTATTTTAATAGGGCTTGAAACTATTTTAAATATTATGGGTATTATAGGACTATTTCCTCTAAAAGGATTACCTATTCCTTTTGTTAGTTATGGTGGAAGTAGTACGATTGCTTTTAGTATAGCAATAGGTATGGTTTTAATGATTTCTAAAAAATCTCAAATAAAGGCTAAAGAATGATAGCAATTACAGGTGGTGGGACTGGTGGACATCTTGTGATAGCAAAAGCTATAAAAGAGGAACTTAATAAAAGAGGAATCAAACCTATTTTTATAGGCTCAAGCTATGGACAAGATAAAGCATGGTTCGAAAATGATGATGGATGGAGTGAAAAATATTTTTTTGAAACTAGTGGAGTGGTAAATAAAAAAGGTTTAGGAAAATTAAATTCACTTAGTAATATTTTAAAAT
>Ga0256843_1001868_pt1 | contig 16028 bp, 19 predicted proteins | sample AlvinellametaG_FD_191572 | JGI IMG/M metagenome (GOLD analysis project Ga0256843, IMG submission 191572) | Pompeii worm associated microbial communities from hydrothermal vent at the East Pacific Rise, Pacific Ocean - Alvinella | ecosystem: Host-associated > Annelida > Integument > Unclassified ... | reverse complement strand
AAATTTAAGTTAAAAGAAGAAAATTAATTAAGATATAAAAAAAAGGTTTTTAATGAAATATATAGATAATATAAGTGATATAAAAAGTAGTGAACTAGATTTTTTTTAAAAGATAATGAAATTAGTTTTAAATATGTAAATGAAACAATAATAATATATCCAGATAATTATAATGAAACAGAAAGAAAAGCTTGTCTATTTCAATTATGTAATAAAGTTGAAAAAAAAGGATATATTGATGAAGAAGATGATTTTTATGAAGAAGAATTAAATTGGTACTTAGATAATAATATGAAAAAGGTTGAATTACAAGGTTTTTTAAAATCTTTAAAAAAAAAGGTTTAGATATATTAAAAACAAAATATAAGGATTTATTTGAAGGTTATTTAGATTTGGTAGATTTATCAGAAGATTTTAAAAATAAAGAAAAAAAATATGAAAAAAATAAAGTAATATTTGAAAAATATGAAAATATGAAAGATTCTGAATTAAAAAGTTTAATAAAAAGTTTAGAAGATACTATGACATTAGAATTAGAATTTAATAATGAAATTAATGTCAAAAATAAAGAAATATATAAATATTTAAAATTAGTAAGATTTGAAAAAGGTTTTTTAGATAAAGATATAATATATAAAATAATTGATGATATTTTGTTAAATAATAATGAATATAAAAATGATAAATTTAGAGATGATACAATAAATTTAATTTTAAACAATTCTTTAAAAATTAAGAAAATATATAAAGAATTGATAAAATCTTTAGAAAAATCAGAAAAGTACAATACTAGATATATAGATAAAAATGAATTAGAAAAAAGTAAGACATTTAAAGAAATATTAAAGATTAAAAAAGAAAGAGAAAGAAAAACTTTTTTGTAATTTTATAAAAAAGAAATGTTTTTATTTTTCTAATATAATTATTCATAAGGATTAAAAATGAATAATTATATTAAAATATTAGGTGCTTCTGGAAGTAAAAGTAAAGATTGTTCAATGACATGTATACAAACAGATGAATCAACTGTTTTAGATGCTGGGAATATATTGTTGTCACTGGGTGATAAATCAAGGAAAATAGAAAATATAGTATTAACACACTCTCATATGGATCATATAGTAGATATTCCTTTTTTAATAGATGTTTATTTTTCTGATAGAATAAATTCTTTAAATATATATGGAACTAAAGAAACAATAGAAGATTTGAAAGAATATATATTTAATTGGAAAATATGGCCAGATTTTTCAAAAATAGAATTAGAAAATGGTAAAAAATCAATAGTTTTTAAAGAAATAAAAATTAATCAAGAATTTAGAATAAATAAAAAAACATATAAAGCAATAAAAACTAATCATACAAATGGTTCTTGTGGATATGTTATATCAGATAAAGACTCTTCAATTTTATTTACTTCTGATACTGGTCCTTGTGATGAAATTTGGGAAGAAATAAATAAAAATAAAACAATTAAATCTTTAATTATAGATGTTTCTTTTCCATCAAAGTTAGAAAAATTAGCAATAGATAGTAAACATCTAACTTTAAAATTATTAAAAGAAGAATTAAAAAAATTAGAAAGAAAAGATATTATTGTTTATATAAATCACTTAAAACCATCGCATATAAAAGAGATAGAAGAAGAATTAAAAAAAGAAGAATATAAAAATATATTGAATACAGGTTGTATATTGAAAGAAAATGATGAAATATTAATAAGTGAATTAAAAGTAATAAGGAAAGAAAAGGTAGAAGAAAAAAATAAAAGATATATAGAAAAATTAATAGAAATAGGTCATTCTTTAACTAGTGAAAATAATAAAGATTTATTAATGGAAAAAATACTAGAAAGTGCTAAGGAATTATCAAATTCAGATGGAGGAACTTTATATTTGTTTAATGAAATTGAAAAATCATTAAGTTTTAAATTTGTTCAAACAGATTCTTTAAATATAAAAATGGGTGGAAGTTTTTCTAAAATAACTTGGTCAGATGTAAAATTATATAAAGAAAATGGTGAAAAAAATACAGAACAAGTTGCAGCTTTATGTGCATTAAATAATGAATTAATAAATATAAGTGATGTTTATAAAACAAAAAAATTTAATTTTGAAGGTACAAAAAGATTTGATAAGGGTACCGGTTATAGAACAAAGTCAATGATTGTTATTCCTATGAAAAATCATGAAAATGATATTATAGGAGTACTACAATTATTAAATAAAAAAGATGAAAATGGTAGAATATGTGAGTATAATAAAAATGATGAGAAATTAATATTATCAATGTCTTCACAAGCTGCAATATCTTTAACAAATATTGAACTAATAAAAGATTTAGAAAAATTACTATTTGAATTCATAAAATCCACAGCTGATGCAATAAGTGAAAAATCTAAATATACAGGTGGTCATATAAGTAGAGTTGCAGAATTATCTACATTAATTGCAAATGAAATAAATAAAGATAATAAATATTTTAGTGATGTTTCTTTTACAGATGATGAATTAAAACAAATTGATATATCTGCATGGATGCATGATATAGGAAAAATCACAACTCCTGAATATATCATAGATAAAGCGACAAAGTTAGAAACTAAATATGATAGAATAAATGAAGTAATTATGAAAGCTGAAATAATAAAGCGGGATTTAGAAATAAATTTTTTAAAACAACAATTAAAAAATAATACAAGTGTTTCTGATAAAGAAAAATATGAAAAGGAAATACAAGAAATTGATAATTCAATAATCTTAATAAAAAAATTAAACAAAGGTAGTGAATTTGTGAAAAATTCAGAATTAGAAAAATTAAAAGAATTATCAGAAAAATATATAAAAGTAAATAATAGAAAATTATCATTTTTAACAAAAGATGAATTATATAATCTTTCAATAAAAAAAGGGACATTAAATGAAGAAGAAAGAAAAATAATAAATAATCATGTAGTGGTTTCTTACAATATGTTGAAAAAATTAACTTTCCCTAAAAAATTAAAAAGAGTACCTATAATAGCTGGTTCACATCATAAAAAGATAAAAAAAGATAAAAATGGAATTTATGATGGTTATGGAGCAAAAGAAATAATGGATTTACCTATGAGTGTTGAAGATAAAATATTGGCAGTTGCAGATGTTTTTGAAGCTATAACTGCTAGTGATAGACCTTATAAATCACCTAACACATTAAATCAATCATTTGAAATAATGAAGAAAATGGTTGAAAATAAAGAATTAGATAGGGATATAGTAAAGTTTTTTATAGAAAAAGAAATATATAAAGATTATGTAGAAAATAATTTGTTAGATAAACAAAAAGATGAAGTAAATATAATTATTGATTAATGAAATAGTTTAATATGTTTTATTCTTTCTTTTAATTTTATAAATAGATATTGTTAATGCTATAATTCCCATAATATCAAATAATATTGCAGGGATACTACCTATAAGAAATCCAAAAATCATCCAACAAATAGGTGATCCTAAATAAAATAGTTTCATTTTTAAAACATCTGTTTGTAATTTTGCAATAGTAGCAAAAACAACTCCTAATGCTGGTAATAATCCTAATAATCCTTCATCTAAGAATAGATATGTAAAAATAGCTAGCAATGGTGATATATATATGATTTTTTTCTTTATATTGTTATTTACAATTAAAGATAATATAGATATTGTAAGTCCAATTATTGAAATTAATGTTGCTGAAATAGCATCTAAATAATAAATATGAATAATATATAAAAATAATCCAACTATTCCAATTTTTAAAGAAGTTCTTCTATCTGTTGATAAAAAAGAAATAAAATTAAAAAAAACAGCAATATAACCTATTATTATAACTATTTGATTTTCCAATAAGGTGCCTTTTATATATTGTTTAATTTTGTAATTAAAAGTTAAATATTCTTTTCTAATTTAATATGTTTCATTTTTGGTTTATTTTTTTCTTTATCTATATACATTTGTTTATCTATGATATCTAAAATATTTTCAAAGTCATCTCCTTCTGAAAATTTAGATATAGAAAAAGAAAAAGATATTTTAAATCTATCATTCTTTATTGTAAATAATTTTTTTAATAAATTATTTCTTAAATCATTAATTTGATGAAAAATATTTTCTAATGATTCTTTTTCATCAAAAAATAAAAGAAATTCATCACCACCAAATCTAACAATATTTTTAGTTAATATACTAATTTTTTTAGTTAAGAAACAAATTACTTTATCACCTATGTTATGTCCTATATTATCATTTATATATTTTAAATCATTTAAATCAATAATTGATATAAATCCATTCTTATTAAATTTTAAATTTGAATCTAATATTATCTCATATAAATATTTTCTATTAAATGTCTTTGTTAATTCATCTATAAAAATTATATTTTTTAATTGTATAATTTCTTTTTCAAGTTTTTTCATATTGTTTTTAATAATATTTAATCCATCTATATCATTATTATCAATGGCAATAATAGCATTATTTGTATTATCTTTAAATATATCACATTTTTTTTTAAATTTTTCATCAATATTAAAAATACCTTGAGTTTCATTATAATTTAATTTATTTGCTTCTTCTATATATAATTGATTATATAATTCAGGTGTAACTCTATCCATTTTTTTTATTTTTTCTTTAATTATTTCTGTAATTTTTGGAATCATTTAAAACCTTAATTTTACTTTTCTTATTTATATATTTTATTAAATAAATAAATAAATAATATAAATAAGAAAAGTAAAAAAAAGGGATTTTTTGAAAAAAATTATATATATAGAATTAAATTATAAAAAATATATAGAAAATATAAAATATTATTTTGAAAATCAATATAAAGAAATAATTTTTAAACAACGAAATGAAGTTAGAAGTGTTTATTTTAATAGTGAAGATAAAGAATTTGTAGTAAAAAAGTTTAAAGTTCCACATATATTAAATCGAATAATTTACAAATATATTAGAGATTCAAAAGCTGAAAGTTCTTATAAAAATAGTTTAAAATTATTGAAGTTAAATGTAAATGTACCAAAACCAATTGGTTTTTGTATAGAAGAAAATTTTTTTATAATAAGTTCTTCTTATTATGTTTCAGAAAATATAATATATGAATTTGATATACGATATGTTTTAGAAAATAAATATTTAAAGAATAGAAATCAAATATTAAAAGAATTTATAAAATTTTCATTTGAACTACATAACAAAGGAATAAATCATTTAGATTATTCCCCAGGAAATATTATTATAAAAGTAATAAATGATAATCATATATTAAAATATAAATTTTATATATTAGATTTAAATAGAGTAAGATTTGAAGTGATGGATATAGAAAAAAGAATAGGGAATTTATCAAAATTAACAAATAATAAATTGAATAATTATATAATTATAAATGAATATTCAAAATTAATAAAAAAAGATAGAAAATATATTAAAAAAATATATGATAAATACAAAAAAAAAGAAATAAAGTATTTGAAAATGAAAAAAAGAATAAAAGAGTTCTTATTATGAGGTTTAAATTTAGTAATATTTTAAATTTAAATTCTTTTCCTCAGTTAAATAAAATAAAAATAAAAGAAAAAAATGAATATCTATGGAAAAAAATAAAAATAGTACAAATAAGTGATTTTCATATTGAAAGAGTTGATAATTTATTTATAAAAAATGTAATTCAAAAAATAAATAAAGAAGAACCAGATTTGATTTTTTTTACTGGTGATTTAATAGATTACAAATGTATTAAAGAAATAAATATGTTAAAAGAATTAAAATGTAAATTAAAAATATTTATATTAGGAAATAGAGAAAAAAATGATTTATTATCTTTTAGAAAAATTATAAAAGATAATAAATGGATATTATTAGAAGATGAATTTATTAATTTAAATATAAAGGGTGAAAATATATATGTATATGGGATGAATGACTTAACTATAAATAATGATGATGATTTTGAAGAAATTAAAAATAAATATAATAAAAATGTAATATATAAGAATTTAGAAAAAATTGATATATTATTATGTCATAATCCTGGAATATTAAATAAATATGATGATATGTTTTTAAAACCTAGATTAATATTATTAGGTCATACACATAAAGGTCAAATTTATCCTTTTGGTTTAAAATATTTAAAAAAAGATTTAAGGAAATATATTGGAAATTTTATATTTAAAAAATCATTTGTAAATGTTAGTAATGGTATAGGTTATGGAAGAATATTTAAAAATAAGTATTTAGAAAAAATAAATGTAAGATTTTTAGCACAAAACAATATAGATGTTTTATATATTTAAAATCAATTAACTAATCATAAGATTAGTTAATTGATTAAAGCTCCTTTTACTATATTTGAAGCTATTTTACCATCATAAGAATCTCCAAAATTTTTCTTTAATTGTCCCATAACTCTACCCATTAATCTAGGTGTTTTAATTTCTCCGTCTTTAATAAGATTGTCAATAATAGAAGTTATATTTTCTTTTAATTCTTCTTCTGTCATCATTTTTGGAAGAAATTCTTCACTAACAATAAACATCATTTCAGAATATGGTGCTCCAGAATCTTTTGCTTGTTGTGTCATTTTCTTTTCTTTTTTTGCAGCCATAATAATATCTTCTTCTGTTACTTCTCTATTTCCATCATTTTTTGCGATAGTTAGTGAAGTTCCTAAAATAATACTTAAAGAATTTGATCTTTCTTTATTATCTCTTTTTGATTTTAGTATCTCTTTTCTTAATTCTTTAATATTCATAATATTCCTTTATTTATTTTTAAAATTATATCATTAAATTAATTAAAAAGAACTTAATGATATAATTTTAAAAATAAAAATATAAAAAAAATATATAATATAATATTAGAAAAGACAAAAATAAATAAAATTAAGTTAATAAAAGATAAGTTTACTAAAGATATATTAATAAGAAAAATTAAATAAAGGAAAAAAATGAAAAAAGAATTAAAGGTGATGTGTGATTTTTGTGCTGATGGATTATGGTTAAATGGTTTTGCTATAAATATAAATGAATTACCTAAAAAAGTTCATTTTTTAGCAAAAGATTTAGCTATATGGCAAGAAGAGTATGAATTGTTGTTTGATGATTTTGGGATTTATAAAACTAAGAGAAAAATATTTAAATTAAGAACTATTTTTTTTGGAAAATCTAAAAGAAAAATAATAATAGAAACAAATTATGAAGATTTTTTAAAAAAAGGATTAGAAATATCAAAAAAAATAAAAAAGTATCTTAATAAAAATTATAAAATAGTATATTTTGATGAAAGAAAATTAAAAAAAATTAAAATATAATAATATCTTTTATTTTACTAATTTCTAAATTTTCTTCTTTTAATAATTCTATCATCTTATTTTTTGAAAGTTTTTTAGAATTTGTACAACATAGAGTTTGTTCAATAACTTTTTTTATATAGTTATTGTTGTCAACCATGTCTTTGTACTTTTTAATTGTTAATTTATTATCAAGTTTTTTAAAATATAAATATTTTGTATTAAAATTTTTCATTTTTGCAAAAGTATTAAAAATAACAATAGTAAATGAAATAATTAAAAAAGAGGATGTAATTAAAAATAGGGAAATTATAGTATATATTCTTAAAGATACAATGTTAATTCCATGGTATAAATATATATCTAAAATTAAAAATAAAATTAACATAAATTTTAAAAAAGTGTTTCGTTTTAATTCTATAAGTGCTTGTTTTAATGGGTTATATATTTTAATTAAATTCATAATTATTCCTTTTGTTTTATATTTTTTTTAAGTTTATACTATCCAAAATGGATAGATTTTTTTTATTTTCCACTCATAACTTTTGCATAATTAGCTGTTGCTTTTCTTGCCCCACCCATATTATCTGTTAAAATTAAATATCCTAACCCACCTATAATTAAAAAAATCACTAACCATTTCATTTATATCCTTTGTTTATATTTATTTTAAGTTTAACTAATTAATTAATTTTTTAGAATTTAATATTATTTTAAGAAAATTATATTATAATGAAAAAAAAACTTCATAAAAAAAATATAATGATAAGGTGTTTAAATGAAAAAAAAAATAAAAGGAAATGAAAAAAAAACAAAAAAAGAAGTTTCTTGTTTTTTTAAAGAATATGGATTTGAAATAATTTCATTAGAAGTTATATTAACAGATATTCTTAAAGAAAATCATATAAAAATTGCTAAAATGTTTAGTATGCCCCCACAAAAATTCTCAACTTTTAAAACTAGATTATTTAATATGATTACAAATAAACAAGTAACTTTAGTAAATTATAAAAAAGAATTAAAAAAGTTTTTATTACCTTTGATTATTAAAGAAATAATGAAAACAATAGATAATTATAAAATACTAGATAATAAATATATTATAGTATTATCTGGTATATATAAAAGAAAGGTATTGAAGAAAATGAAAAAATTATATAAAATTATATATATAAATAAAAAAAGTGAGTTAGTTGTATTAGAAAAATATTAAAGATAATAAAGGGTATATAATGTATATAAAGATAAATAAAGAATTGTCAAGAAAAAATGGATTTGTGTTTAATGAAGAAGAATTAGAAGATATTTATGAATTGGTTTCAAAAAATAAATATAATTTTTATATTATAAAAAATAAACAAACTAAAAAAGAATATTTATTACCTAAAAAAATTATAAAACCTATATTAGAATTATCAGAAATTCCTTATGATTTTGAAGAAATGTTGGAAGAAGATAATGAAATAATGTTATCTAATAATGTGTCAAAAAATTTTGAAGAAGTAATGATGTTTTATGAATTTATGGATTATGGTTCATGTAGAAGGTCAGCTAGAGTGATTACTGAAAAATGTAAAAAATTAACTTCTAATGAAGTAAAAGTGGTTATTTTAAATAAAAAAATAAATGAAATAGAAGAAGAAATAAAAGGAAATAGTGAAAATACTGAATTAAAGATATTATTTGAACTTTCAAAAAAATATAATTATAGATTAGTTAAAAATAAATAAAATAAAAAAAATAAAAGGATATTAGATGAATAAAAAAATAAATAATGATGGATTTGGAAGAATAGTAAAAGTAGATAATGAAAAAATAAAAGAAAATCATAAAAATAGAATGATAAAATTAAAATATATAGTTTTAGATAAAAATTTAAAAAAAAACAACTATGAATTTGAAAATTTTGAAAAAGAAGATTGTTTATATATACAAGATTTTTTAAAAACAAAAGGATTATATATATCTTTAGAACAAGCTATGGATTTTTGGGAAAAAGAATCATCAAAAAGCGAATCTAAATGGAGTGTAGGATTAAAAGATTATGATTTAAAAAGATTATTTAAATTATTATCAAAATATTTTAAGATTAATAAGACAATAAAAATAAAAGGGCAATTAAAATTAATAAATAATGAAAAAAATGTAAATAATGATAAATATGAGTTATATGAATTAAAAGAAGAAAATAATAAAAAAGAATATCATTTAATAAAAGAAGAAATGTCTAGAGAAGAATTTGAAATAGATAGACAAAAAAGAGATATGAATTATTTAGAATATTCTCATACTACTTCAATAAGACATTGTGATGATAAAGTTGGGAATAAATATGCATATTTTGAAAAACATATAAATTCAAAATATAATAATGTAGAAGAAGAAGAAAAATTATATAAATTATTTATAAAAAAATATATAAAGGAGAAAAGAATTAAATCTAAAAAAGTATTTAAAGAAATAATAAAAAATATAATAACAACCGGATTAAATGAAAATTTTTTATCAAAAATTAAAGAAATTGAATCTTATTTTGAAGAAAATAAAAGATTATTTAAATTATTAAAAAAATAAGAAATAAAAGTATTTACTTTTTAATTAAATTTTTCAATTTTTTTTCAAGAATATCTGAATTTATTTTTGAGTTTAATTCATTATATTTTAATATTTCTTCTTTTCTTGCATCTTGAAATAATAATATAAGTAATGATAACATTATGTTTCCTAATCCTTTAAATAAAATAGTAATAAATATAGTATAAAAAATTATTTCAATTGGTGTGTATAAATTGGAATTTATAACAAAGTAAATTAATGTTGAAAAAAAGCTAATAGCAACATATGTTTTAATTAATTTATTATAAATAATTGTTATATATTTCTCTATATTCATACATGTAATCCTATTTGATTTCTTTTTTTTAATATTATATCAAAATAATCTTAAAAAACATAAATTATGTTATAATATTAAAATAATAATAAAAAAGGATAAAAATGGGAAAAGAAATAGAAAGAAAATATTTAATATCATTAAATGAAAAAGAAATAAAAGAGAAAAGTTTTAAAAATTATGAAATATTGCAAGGCTATATATTAAATACAAAAGAAAAGATAGTAAGACTTAGAATAACTAATGATAAATCTTTTTTAACGATTAAAACTGAAAATATAGGTATTACTAGACATGAATATGAATATGAAATTCCAAAAGAAGAAGCAAAAGAGTTGTTATTATTGTGTAAAGAGAAAATAGAAAAAAAGAGATATTTAATAAAAGAAAATAATAAAGTATGGGAAATAGATGTTTTTAAAGGAGAAAATATAGGTTTGATTATAGCTGAGGTAGAACTAAATTCAGACAAAGAAGAAGTTTTATTACCAACATGGGTAAAAGAAGAAGTCTCTAAAAAAAAAGAATATTATAACAATAATTTAATAAAATATCCATATAAAAAGTGGATACATATTTAAAAAGAATCTTAAATAAATATTTGAATGTAATTTTAAGTTAAAATTAAGTGTATTTTTATGTAATATATAAAAGGGGGAAATGATTTCAAAATTAATTAAAAAAAAATCAATTATAAAAATTGATAAAGTAGATAAGGAACATATGTCAGCAATTTTACATATTGCAGATAAGCAATTAGGTCAAGATTATATAAATTCAGATGATTTCATTCAAGATGATTTTATCAAACTTCAAGCAAGTATATATAATAAAATAGTAGGTTTTATTACAGCAAAGGAATTGAATATTGAAGAATTATATAAAAAAATACCAAATCTAAAAGAAAAGAATTTAAAACAGTTAAGCATAACAAATAAGATTAATTATATTGGTTCTGTAGCAACAGATTCTATTTATGAAGGTAGAGGTGTTGCCACAGCATTATATAATCAGGTTTTTAAAGAATTAAATAAAGATAATAATATTATTTTAATGACTGGATGGAAAAGCAAAAAAGGAATTAATATAGATGGTATAGCAAAAAGATTAGGTTTTGTTAAAATATTAGAAGTGAAAGAATATTGGAAAGAAGATAGCATAAAGAATAAATATGATTGTCCTATTTGTAAAAACCCTTGTTTATGCTCAGCAATTATTTATTTAAAACATAATAATTCAATTTAACGTTAATTTGAATATACATTCTTTGTAATGAAAAGATTTTAGGACAAATATATAAAAGAAATTGAAATATTATTAAATATTTTAATTAAACTACCCCCTACCTGAACGAAGTTCATGAGGTAGGGGTATTCTTGCTTTTTTTTGATAAAGAAAAAAAATAAGATATAATGATAAATGATAAAAAAAATTAATAGTTATAACTTCACCATTTTAGAAATAAACAATAAAAAATACAATAATAAAATTTTATTAAACAATAAATTAACAGAATTAAAACTCAAATGTAATATTTGTGATAATGAAGAAAATATTACATTTAGAAAACTTCAAAGAAGAAAAATTAATAAATGTTTAAATTGTAAAAAAAGAAATGAAAATAATGATATATATAAAGTATTAAAATCTAATAAATTAATATTACTATCTGATAAAATTGAAAAAATAAAAGATATATATCAATTTAAATGTGAATGTGGAAATGTTTTTGAAAGAAGATTACATAATATTATTCATCAAAAATCTTATAAATGTAATATATGTCAAAATAATGGTTTATCAAAACAAGAAAATGAAATAGAAATATATATAAAAGAATTAGAAAAAAAAATAAAAGAAAATACAAAATATAAAAATTATAAAATCAAAATTATAAAAAATTCAAAGAAAATAATATATCCATATGAATTAGATATTTTAATTGAAATAAAAGAATATAATAATAAATTAAATCAAGATATTTTAATAAAAAGAATAGCAATAGAATATAATGGTTTGATGTTTCATTCTTTTGGTTATTCAAAAAGTAGTAAATTCAACAATTTAAAAAAAGAATTAGAAAATATTAATTCTATCTACTACAAATCTTTGTTTAAAAAAGAACAAAAAATTTATAAATATAAAGATAAACATCTATTAAAAACAAATTTATGTAAAGAACAACAAATATTGTTATTACATATTTTTGAAAATGAATGGTTAGATAATAATAAACAAAGAATATGGAAATGTAAAATTAAAAATATTATATATTATTATCTAAATGTTTATAAATCTTTAAGTAAATTTGAAAATATAAATAAAAAGAAAAGAATAAAAGATGAGGATACAAAAATAGAAATGAAGGATAATATAAGACAATTATGTTTAAAATGTATAAAAATAAAAGAATTTATAAAAAATAATGATTTTAATTATAAATTTAACTCTTTAAATAAATATAAAAAAGATAATAATTATATAGTTTTAAAAGAAAAATTCTCAAAAAAAATAGTAGGTTTTTTTCAATTCAATCAAAAAAAGAAGGGAAAGATTATCGATATTTATATTTATAACTTTGTCTTAGAAGTATATAAAAATATAAATAAACAAAAAGAATATTTAAAAAGCTTAAAAAATTTTATTTCAAAAAAATATAAAAAATTTTCAATTATAAATATATATATTTCACTTGATAATAGATTTAATAATGAATTATTGATAAAAGAAAATTATATTAAAGATATAAAACCTAAATTTTATATCTTTAATGAAAAAGATAAACTAAAATTAAAAGAACAATATTTGAACAATAATAAAGAAAAATATAGAAAAATTTGGGATAGTGGTAAATCTTTATATAAAATATAAACCCTGTTATAAATACTAAAATATCAAAAAAAAGAAAAAAAATAAAAAAAAGAAGAAATGACTTGACTTATTTTAAAAAAAAGTATATAATTCTACATATATTTAATCAAGGTGATGAAATAACCTCCTAATTTCATTATTTTGTTTAAATATTGTTATTTTCATAAAACAAATGTTCAATATAACTTTATAAAAATAATAAAGGGGTCCTTAGCTCAGTTGGTTAGAGCACTCGGCTCATAACCGAGTGGCCGTAGGTTCAAATCCTACAGGACCCACCAATTTTATTAATTCCGGATTAGCTCAGCGGTAGAGTAGATGACTGTTAATCATTTGGTCCCTGATTCGAATTCAGGATCCGGAGCCATACTAAAAAATAGGGATTATTATGGAAAATAAAGAAATAATAGAAAATTACATAAAATCAAAAACAAAATTACAAATTATATCAAAAATAACAAATCAAACTAAAATAAAAGAAAAAATTCAATTACAATGTGAATGTGGAAACATATTTGATAGGTCTTTATCAAAAATAAAAACATTAAAAACAAAATATTGTCATAAATGTAAATCTAAAAGAAATAGTTATATAAATATTCTAAAATATATAAAATCAAAAAAATTAAAATTAATATCAAAAAAAGAAGAATATTTTAAAACTAATAAATTAGAATTAAGATGTGAGTGTGGTAATGTATTTAAAAGAAAAATAAAAATATTAAAAAAACAAGAAATGAAAAAATGTGATGAATGTATAAATAAGAAAAGATATACTAAAGTGTCTAAATCATTAAAGAAAGAAATAACAAAAAGAGAAATAAGATATTTAAAAACAAAAAAAAGAACAAACATATCAGAATATAATAAAAATGGAATATTAAAATTATTAAAAGATAAAAAAAGTAAAGATTTTATTAAAAATTATTTTAATATTTCATTAACAACTTTAAATAGAAATATAATAAAATATAACATAAAAACAAAATATCTATCAATAGAAGAAGAAATAATAAATAAAATAAAAGAAGAATGTTTTAAAAATAATATAGATATAACTAAAATAAATATAGAAAAGAATAATAGAAAAGAAATAAAACCATTTGAAATAGATATATTAATAACTATAAATAATCAAAAAATAGCAATAGAATATAATGGTTTGATGTTTCATTCTTTTGGAGAAAGTAAATATAGTAAATTTAACAATTTAAAAAAAGAAAACAAAATTATAAAAAAAGAAAAATATTTAGATTATTTTAATAATGTAAATAAAGAATATAAAGAAAAAGAAAAACATATTTTAAAAATGAAACTATGTGAAGAAAAAAATATAAAATTATTTTCAATATATGATGTTGAATGGTTAAAAGAGGGAAATAAAAAAAAATGGTTAAATATAATAGTGTCTGAAATAAAATATAATATATATGGTGCTAATTTAAATATATATACTAAAAAAAAAGAAAATATAGAAGATAATAAAAATCTAATTAAAGTTATACAAAATCAAATAGATTATGAAAAATATAAAATAAAAGAATATAAAATAAATAATAGTTTTAAGATAGATAATAAATATATATATAAAAATAATAATAAAATTATCATTTTGTATAATAAAGAAGAAGAAATATTAGAATATATAGAAATAGAAGAAAGAAAAAATAAATACTTAATTTTAGATATATTATCAAATAATTTAAGTAATAATGAAAAGATACAAAAGTCAGATTATAATCTATTGAATTATTTTATAAAAGAAATAAGAAAAGAAAAAAAAGATATATATATAATATTAGATAAACGTTATGAATTAAATAAAGTAAAATATATTGAAAAGAATAATTATAAAAAAAACAAAGAAATAAAAAGAATATATTTATATAATAATAAAGAAATAAGAAAAGAAATAAAAAATAATTATATATTAAAAAACAAAGAAAGAAAAGTATATGATTATGGTTCATATTTATTTAAATATAAAGATTTTTAATAAAAAGATAAATATATACTAAATAATAATTTAATTAAAAGAAAAAGACAAATATTAAAAAAAAATAAATATAATATGTTATATAAATAAAACTAATAGGAAAAAAAATGGAAAATAATGAACAAAAAATAAAAAAATTAATAGATTTTTTTCAAACAAATGATGATAAATCAATAAAACAAATGATAGATGAAGATATAAGTATAGTATATAAAGATTTTAAAGGAATACCTATATTGGTATTATTTGCAATGTATAATGCTATTGACTTATTAAAATATGTTATAAAAGATAAAGGTGTAAAATTATCAGAAATTGATATGAGTCCAAGTTATGGTGATAATGAAAAAGAACAAAATCAAACATTTTTAAATGCTTTTTTAAGAAATATAAAACAATATGAAAATGAAATACAAAAACAATATGTAGAAGTGTTAAATCTATTAGTAAAAGATGGTGGATTAGATATAAATGCTGAAGGAAATTATAATGAAACACCTTTGTCAATACAAATTCATTATTCAAATGAAGAAATGGTAAAAGCAATAATAGAATTAGGAGGAAAGAAAAAAATAAAATATAAAGGAGAATATATAGCAGCGAATCTTTTTGCAGAAAAAGAATTTCATTTAGAAATTAATAAAATAATGAAAGAAAGATATGGTAAAGTTATAGATATTATTAATACAACAAAAGAAAAAAGTAATAATGTAAGAGAAGAATTAAAAACATCAATTGATGAACCAAAAGACAGATTATCTAAAAGAGAAAAGATTATTAGAAAAATTAGAAAAAGATACAATAAAAAAAACAATATTTTAGAAAAGAAAAAAAAAGAAAAAAGAAAAATTAAATAAAAATATTTTAATAACAATTGTAGATTGTGGATCAAAAAAAATAAAAACAATATTGAATTATAATGAATGAATATAAAAAAATAAAATTAAA
>Ga0256843_1001867_pt1 | contig 16029 bp, 12 predicted proteins | sample AlvinellametaG_FD_191572 | JGI IMG/M metagenome (GOLD analysis project Ga0256843, IMG submission 191572) | Pompeii worm associated microbial communities from hydrothermal vent at the East Pacific Rise, Pacific Ocean - Alvinella | ecosystem: Host-associated > Annelida > Integument > Unclassified ... | reverse complement strand
GGAGTTATATTTTGTCATATTTAACCTATTGAGTTTCGCTGGTGGTTGGCTTTTGTCTAGGGAATTTTATAATATCCCAAATGCTCAAATTCAAGAGCTAAACGAAATCATAGAAGAGAAAAAAAATTATCTCAAAAAATTGGAAAAGGAGTGTTCGGACAAGCAGATTCAATTAGATAAACTCATAGATGAGAGCATTGTATGCAAACATAAACTGCTTCAAAAATCAAATCTACTTAGACAAAAAAATGATGAATTATATAAACTAGAAGAGGAGATAAAAAGCCTAAAAGTAATAAATGAAAAAGATATAAAACTATCTAAAACTTTATCAAATCTAAATGAAACAGAAGAGTTGATAAAATTAAGAAGAATCATTATCCAAAAGGATAAACTCATAGAGAGTATGAAAAAAGCTATCTTGGATAGAAATAATCTCTATCTAAGAATTTCAAAAGACCAATTTCATCAAATAGAACTTAGACTCAAAGAGTACAAAGAAAAGATAGAGAAGTTGGAACAAGAAAATATGAAACTAAAACTAATACCATTGACAAAACCAAAAAAGGAAAAGAGCTTTTTTCAAAAAATTAATAGCTCTCTAATAAATAGCAAGGAGATTGCACTATGGAATATTTTTGGAAATAGTTATAACAAAATAACTAAAGCTTAAATAGATTTGGATATAATTCGCTCCTATAAAAAACAAAAGGACATATTAAATGTTAGAAGGTAAAATTAGAGAGAGTATCGGCTCAGCTCCTGCTAGGAGACTAAGAAGAGATGGTTATCTAACAGCTAACATCTATGCAAATGGTGTAGAAAATATTCAAGCTGCTTTCAAAAGAGGTGACTTTGTAAAAGCAGTAAGAAGAAAAGAAAACTTAGCTTTTCCTATAAAAGTAGGAGACAAAGAGCTAAATGTTGTTATCCAAGAATATCAACTACACCCAGTAACTGGTGATGTATTGCATGTTGACCTTAGAGTTGCGATTGAAGGTCAAGTTACAAACTATCTTGTGCCTGTTCAAACTGTTGGAACTCCAAAAGGACTAAAAAACAAAGGTGTATTGGTTCAATCAAAAAAGAGAATCAAAGTAAGAGGAGCTATTGAAGATATTCCAAGTAAATTTGTACTTGATGTTACTGCTCTGGATAGAGATGATTCTATATTAATTAGAGATGTAGAAGTACCTCAAAATTGCCGTCTAATGGACAGACCAGATGTTGCTATCTGTGGTGTTATCAAGGCAAAATAAAAGTTCTAAATAATTATGGTGCTTATTGTAGGGCTGGGTAATCCAGAAGATAAATATAAAAACAATAGACACAATATAGGTTTTAGGGTTATCGACAAATTGGTTGATGACTCTAATGCCGTTGATATTTCCAAAAGCTCTTTTTTGGGAAAACTCTACAAAGATAAACAGACACTATTTTTAAAACCCTCAACTTATATGAATCTATCGGGCAAAAGCGTAAGTGCTGTCAAAAACTTCTTTAAGATAGATATAGAAGATATTATAGTAATCCATGATGATATAGATTTGCCTTTTTCTGCACTTAGATTCAAGAGAGGTGGAGGACATGGTGGACACAATGGACTAAAATCTATCGATTCACATATCGGAAAAGATTATACTAGAGTCAGAATGGGTGTAGGAAAACCAGAACACAAAAGCCAAGTTGCCAATTTTGTGCTTAGTGATTTTAGCCCAGAAGAAGAAAAAATCATAGACAAATGGATAACACACACAACAGAAGCTATCAAAGAACTCCAAACAAAAGAGCTTGATGAAGTAAAATCAAAATACTCTCTAAAATCATTAAAAGAGTAAAAGATGCTATTTCGGTATATTCTATTTCACTATGTCAAGAATATGCTTATTTTACTTTTTACACTTACAGGACTATTTACAGGACTTGACTTTCTAATTGGTGGGACAAATCTACCCTCTTTTAATATCAAGGTATTATATATATTCAATAGATGGCAAGAGTCACTAAATCTACTTTATCCTTTAGCTATTATATTTGGTGGGATATGGACTCAAATATCTTTTATCAAACAAAATACACTAGGTGCATTATATGCCCTAGGAGTCTCTAGAACTGAACTATTTCGTCCTTTTTTATTTGCTTCGCTCTTTACTTATCTGCTATTTGTAGGACTTAATTTTACTCAATTTGCCACTGCATCAGATGTAGCAAATGGTATAAAAAAAGGTAGAATATATGACAAAGATACAAAGGATTTGTTTTTTAAATATAACAATAGCTTTGTATATGTCAAAAAGCTAATACCAAGAGATAAAAAAATGGCAAATGTAACTATCTTTAAACTAAAAAACTATAGAGTCTATGAAATACTAGAAGCAAAAGAGGCAAAATATATAGACAAAGGCTCATATTGGTTGGCAAAAGATATAAAAAGAGAGATAATTATCTCCAAAAATGGAGAAAAGAGGCTCAAAATAGAACATCTAGACAAGATAGATACTCTAAAGGGCTATAATCCAAAGATACTAAACTCTATATATGAGAATAAAAAACTAACTCTATATGAGAGTCTAATAGCCAAAAACCTACTCTCAACCCAAGGGATAGGCACAGACAAAGTGAGAGCAGAAATCTATAATATTATAGTTATTCCTCTCTTTTCAATAGCTCTTTTGATGATACTTATATTTAGGTTTCCTTTTCATGCAAGATATATCAATATAGTATCAGTTACTACCCAAGCCCTAGGTGGGACTCTATTTATCTGGGGAATACTATTTGCTTCATATCGTATGGGTGCTAATGGTGTGGTATCTCCAGAGATTGCTATCTTTACACCTATGGTAATAATCTGGATATATGCTATATATACATATACTCAAGCCAATAGTAGAATATAAATTATAGATTTTTATAATTTTTTAAACTTTTTTGGGTAAAATACTACTTATAAACTATTTTTACTCAAAATTTTTTTGAGGTAAAAAAAGTGATTTTTAAATTTTTTTCAAAACCCCGAGTTTTCGGCATTTGAGAGAATTGAGTTTTTTAAAAATTTATTGTTTTTTTCGTTTAAGGTTTACTTAAGAAAAGAGAAGCCCGAAATTTAGGGCTTGGTAGCTATTACATTATGACCCGATTTAAAGGGGATTGAAACTTACCATATAATAACGCTTGCTTGAAAGACGCGATTACATTATGACCCGATTTAAAGGGGATTGAAACAATATAATGTAGATATACCATTAACATATGAAAATATTACATTATGACCCGATTTAAAGGGGATTGAAACAACGCTGTCATTAGTCGTTTGACATTCATGTTTTTATTACATTATGACCCGATTTAAAGGGGATTGAAACTAAATCTTCTAGTCCGGATTTAGATCCAGTTTATTACATTATGACCCGATTTAAAGGGGATTGAAACAAACCCGCCGACAAAAATGAATTCTTTTTTAATTTTAATTACATTATGACCCGATTTAAAGGGGATTGAAACTCGAAGATAAATAGTTTTCTCCTAGTGCTAAATTACATTATGACCCGATTTAAAGGGGATTAATATCTTTTTTCTTAATAAATATAAAAAACAATAAATTTTGATTGAGTTATAAAAGAGGAATTACCCTAAGATTTTAGGTACAATAATTAATTATTTTTCAATAAAAAATTTTTCCAAAATTTGGAATAAATAATTAATTATTACCCCTATTTTTCTAGGGTAGCATTAACATACTACAACAAAAAATCTACAAAAATATTTATCTTTTTTTAAGTGTTTTGAATATACAATAGCAGAATCAAAGCAGAATATAAAGCGAAGTAGAGTCCCAGAAGGCCTCGAAACCAACAAACTCTACTTCTAACCTAGGCTGGTAAAATTTTATCAATCTCTAGGTTAAAGACAGCTTTATATTTTGTTATTCAAGAGATGTTGGTAGCTGGACTCTTGAAAATTTTTATTTTCAAGGATATAAAATGTCAGTAGTACCAAAAAAAAGAACCAAAATATTAGTAAAAGACCTTATTTTTCAAGAAAAGTATAATCTCTCTCACACCCAAACAGACCTAATGGCATACTTATCAAACTTAGTCCATTGGGCAATATCAGTAGATGGATATTTCGTATTGACTACAAGCAAAATTATGAGTGATTTACCTCAAATGGGACAAAAGACATTTGAGGCTTCACTAAAAGTACTAAAAGATTTAGAACTCATAGAGTGCAAATTGGTAGAGGTAAAAGAATGGAAAGGAAAACCAAAACTAAGAGGAATCAAACTAACCCAAAAAGGCAAAGAGTACAATTCCAATCTAGTCTTACCAACCCAAGATGAAAAAAAGAGAGAATTAGAAGAAACCATAAAAAAACTCAAAGAGACTATCGCCAAACTAGAGACAGAAAAAGAACAAAAAGAAGAACCAAAAGAAAAAACTCCCCAAAAAGAGACTTCAAAAGCTCCAAAAAAAGATGAACTAAATAATTTTAGAGACAAAATAGTCCAATCATTTGGAGATATAGGAAAACCAATATGCAATATGGTACCAAACTATCAAAACAAAACTACATTTTATATAAATTCATACAAAAAACTATCACTTATAACTCCCCAAAATGACTATATACAGCTAGAAGACCCAAAAAGAATATATGAGTTTTGGAAGTGGCTATATCAAAATCAAAATAGAGTAGGAGATATTATAGATTTTGACAAATACCCCACACTAGAAGAGCTAAAAAAGAGATATACAAAAAAATCTATCCAAATAAAAGGCAAAACCTGTACAATAATAGACTTTGTCCCAAAAAGCAACAAAGTAAAAATCAAAGTCAAAGTAGAAAATAAAATAAATTTCCTCATAGATTCCACCACACAAAAAGAGGCTCTATTTGATTTGGATGAGTGTCAAAATATTATTTTGAGGCTTTTGAGGTAAAGTAGATACTATCTCTAAAATTTACCTTTTCCTCTCTTTTTGGTATTTGTTATCTCTATTTGGTATGGGTTTATAAACATCTCTTTTTTATACGCCTCAATAGCATATCTACCAATCATACCAGCATTATCAGAACAAAATTCTAATGGAGCAGTATGTAAAGTTTTATCAAACTCTCTACATAATCCCTCAAAAGCTTTTCTAATATATTGATTTGCACTTGCCCCACCAACTATTGCAAAATCCTTTATTGGCTCTTTTTTGAATATCTTTTTTGTTTTTTGAATTAGATGAAGCTTGACTGCCTTTTGAAATGATGCAGATATATCACATCTATCTTGTTTGGTTAAATTTTTTGCTCCTCCCAAACTCTCAATAGTCAATCTAACAGCATTTTTGAGTCCAGAGAGAGAAAAGGCTATCTCTTTGGAATTTCTCAGAGGTACTGGCAAATCAAAGCGATTCTCATCTCCACTCTTTGCCAACTCTTCGATAATTGGGCCACCAGGGTAACCAAGTCCCATCATTTTGGCACACTTATCAAAACTCTCTCCCACACTATCATCCATACTTGTAGCAAGTATTTCCATATCTGTTAGACTATTTACTCTAATTACTTGAGTATGTCCACCAGAGATTAAGAGTACCAAGAGAGGTAAAATCTCATCTTTTTCTATAAAGAGAGAATATATATGTCCTTTTAAGTGATGAACTGGAATAAGAGGTATATCTTTTGATACAGCAATAGTTTTTGCCATAGCTATTCCCTCCAATAGAGTCACCCCCAACCCTGGTTGATTTGTGACTGCTACTGCTTTGAGTTTATCAAAATAGGGTTTGCACTCTTGGAGAATATTTGGCAGATTAATAGCATGAAGCCTCGAAGCTAACTCTGGCACAACTCCACCATAATTTGCATGTTTGCTCTCTTGACTTATTTTTTTGTGAAAAATTAACTTTCTATCCTCTATTTGGGTAATGGCTATTGAGCTATCATCACAACTACTCTCTATACTTAGTATCATCTATCTACTCTTTTTAGATATAGATTTGGCATATTCTCTTACCTCTTTATCTATTTGTATTATTTCATCTATATTTTTGGCTCTAATATTATCAAACTTTTTATATGATTCTAAAACAATCTTACTCATTTCAAAAAAATTACACTCCCCTTTTTCAAACTTTTTGATAGCCTCTTCATTACTTGCATTTACTACAACTCCAAGGTGGGGATTTTCTAAAATATGCTCTTTTATCTCCCAAATTGGGTATCTCTCTGAAGTTATTGGCTTAAACTCAATAGAACCCATTTTTATCAAATCAACAGGAGGCAATATATTGTCATCTATTCTCTCTTTTAGAGCAAAAGCAATAGGTAGCTTCATATCTACTCCAGCAAAATGAGCAGTAGTTGAACCATCCACAAACTCCACAAGTGCATGAATAATAGACTTTTTTTCTATAAAAGCATCAATATTAGTAGTATCAAAAAGCCACTTTGCCTCTAATAACTCAAATAGTTTATTTGTCATAGTAGCACTATCTATGGTGATTTTATTTCCCATTGACCAATTTGGATGATTTAGAGCCTCGGCAAATGTTGCACTCTTCATATCAGATATATCCCAATCTCTAAAAGCCCCACCACTTGCTGTAATATATAGCTTTGAAAAAGCTCTACCATTCATTAGATACCAGAGTCCAAAATGTTCACTATCTATTGGAACAATTTTATCTATATCTATAAATTCACCTGCTACTACAAGTGATTCTTTGTTTGCTAATGCTACTTTTTTACCCAAACTAATTGATTTTAAGGTTGGAGATAATCCAATATAACCTACAAGAGCATTTACAACTGTATCACTTTTACTCTCTTCCAAGAGTTCTAATATACCATTCTCTCCAATAAAAACTCTATTATGGTTAACTCTATCTCTATCTTTTTCATCAGCTATTGCTACAAATTTTGGATTATATTTCTCTATCTGTTTATTGAGTAAATCTATATTTTTACCAGCTACCAAAGCCTCTACATCAATATTATATCTCTGGGCTATTAAAAGTGTATTGACTCCAATCGAACCTGTTGAGCCTAAAAGTACTATCGAACTCATACTATAATGCCCGTAGAGTAATCAACATAACAATAGCACCAAATAGATAACCATCCACTCTATCAAGCACTCCACCATGCCCAGGGAGAATAGTTCCACTATCTTTTACACCAGCCTCTCTCTTGAGATAACTCTCAAACAAATCTCCAAACACCGAAGCGATAGAAGTTGTAAAAGAGATAAAAGTTGCCATATTTAGAGTATCCAAATCAGTCGCAAACGCATAAATAGTCCCTGCTATGGTTGCCAAAGCAATACCACCAATAACTCCTTCTAAAGTTTTATTTGGAGAAGTTGGAGAAAATTTTGTTTTTCCAATACTTTTACCTACCAAAAATGCTCCAACATCAGTAAACACAACTACTATCAACAACCATATAAGCCATTTGATTCCAAATTCTGTATAGAGCATAAATATAAATAAAAATCCAGCAGTAGGATACAAGAAAGGTAAAATCAACTTCTTTTTTTCATGCTCTTGGGTATATGCTAGTTTAGCCCCAAAAAATATAGCTCCAAGAAAAAATAAATCATCAGGATTTGGATAAAAGTATGTAACTATCCAGATAATAATAGCATATAGATAAGCATATCTCTGTTTAACATCAAAAAGTTTTATAGCCTCATTAAACCCAACAATATAAAAAGCACCCAAATATAGCCACATTAAAGCCTTGTTATCTATAAACCCAACCAGTAGGGTTACAAATAAGAGAGATAAACCCGTTATCCATCTCTCTTTGTTCTCTGTAAATATTTTCATAACCAAAGAGTTCCTTTTTTTGTTAATTATAACAAGTTTTTAGTTATTTATGAGTAGAAAATCTTTAACTTTTTATAGAGTTTTTGGATAATGTTTCTCTTTTATTTTGGGCTTTTGTGTAGAGTTCTTACATAAAGTAGGTAATATTTTTTGTATATTTTGTATATAAAAATTATATAAGTTTTCTCTTTCCAAGATTTGAATATAATTCTTTATTAGAAAAAGAGGGAAAAAAGAAAATGAAAATAAATAAATTTGTATTATTTGGTATTTTTTCTTCAATTTTATTATACTCTGAACCAGTAAAAAAAGTAAATCCGTTTGATAATCTTGTCTTAAGCAAAAAGCCAAAAGAGGTTCAAGTTGTTAACTTTGATATTCAAAAACTTCAAAGTGAATTAGAGGAAAAATTATCAAATAAAAGGTTTTTTTTAAAGGATATTTATAATAAAAAATTTATAAGAAGATTTTATTTTCAAAATGGATATACCCCACTATGGTTTAATGACAAAGGATTGAACCGTAGTAGAGTCTCTGCACTTTTTGATGAAATAAAAAATGACTTAACAGTAGAAAAGAAATCAAAAATCTATAAAAAATATAAATATATCTCAAAATATATAGAAGAGACAAAAATTCCAAAAAATTTCTATATAGAACTACAACTAACACAGCTCTATTACCAATATCTAAACCACACTATATATGGTTCTATTGACTGGAAAGCTTTTAATTGGAAACTAGCTCAACTTAGAAAAAGAGGCATCTCTGCATATTGGGTCAGATATAAACCACAATATAATATCTCTGAACTTCTACTCCAAGGTAATATCCATGATACTATAAAAGAGGTTCAACCAAAAAGATTTGGATACCAAGGACTATTGAAATCTCTAAAAATTCTAAAAGAGATTCAAGCCAGAGGTGGCTGGAAAAAACTTCCATATTTCAAAAAGTTACAACTTGGAGACAAGGGAGTAAATGTATTAAAACTTAGAGAGAGACTAGAAGCGTCTGGAGATTTGAGAGTCTGCCAAGCTGAACCTTCTGATTTGTTTGAAAAAGAGGATGTGAATTCAGAAGTAGCTTTTCAACCTAGGGCTAACTTTGATTCATGTCTAGAGGATGCTGTCAAAAAATTTCAAGCTAGACATGGACTCAAAAGTGACGGTGTTGTCGGCTGGGCAACAAGAAAAGCACTCAATATAAGTGTAGAATCAAAAATCAAAACAGTATTACTCAATCTTGACCGTATCAAGTGGCTACCAAGAGAAAATGAAGAGAGATATTTTGTAGTAAATATTCCAGAGTTTATGCTCTTTTATATAGAAAATGGAAAAACAAAAGAGGAAATCAAAGTAATAGTAGGAGACAAAAGACATCATACTCCAATTTTTAGAGAAAAAATATCATATATAGTTCTCAATCCATATTGGAAAGTACCCGAGGGAATTGTCAAAAAAGAGATAATTCCACATATGATAAAAAATCCAAATTATCTTAGAAAAGAGGGTTTAGAGATACATAGAACATGGTCAGAGAAATCTGCGAAAATTAATCCTTATAATATCTTTTGGGAAGATTATTACTATAACCATATCAAATTTCCTTATAGAATAATGCAACCACCAGGCCCAAAAAATGCTTTGGGAAAAATAAAATTTAAATTTCCAAATAGATTTAATGTATATCTACACGATACACCAACAAAATGGTTATTTAAAAAGACAAAAAGAGCATTTTCTCACGGCTGTATCAGAGTCTCTGAACCTGTGAAACTATTTGAAATTATTGCCTCTTTTAACCCAAATATAGATGTTCAAAAAGCAAAAAAGATTCTAAAAGGAAAAGAGAAAGTTCAAATAAATGTAGAAAATCAGATAAATGTTTATATTATATATCTAACTGCAAAATATAACTCTAAAACAAAAAGACCAGAGTTTAGAGATGATATATATGGATATGATAAAATGCAAAAAAGGTAAATTGGATATAATAATAAAAACAACTTACAAGGATTTATCTTTTGAAAGCATTATTTAGAGAATATGCTCTTTTTGTCTCTATAATTTCATTGGTACTATTTAGTATCTATGAACATTCTCTAATAGAGACTATTTGGGGAAATATAACGGGTTTTTTAATACTTTTTGGAGTTATTGTTTATGCCTCTTTATCTGTGGCACATCATGCCGAAGCTCTTGCTGAAAAATTTGGAGAGCCTTATGGAACTTTGATTTTGACTATTAGTGCTGTTACTGTTGAAGTTTTGATTATTGCTATTATGATGCTACACTCACATAATCCTCAACTTGCAAGAGATACTATCTACTCTGCCATTATGTTGGATATAAATGGACTTTTGGGAGTTTCTGCTATTATTGGGGGAATCAAGTTTGGGGAACAACCATATAATATAGACTCATCAAATTCATATATATCTATGTTACTTGTTGCTATTGGTGTCTCAATGATACTACCTCACTATATAAATGGAGAAGAGAAGCTCTTTTTATTTTTAAACTTTGTAGCTATTATATTTATAATCTTGTATATAGTTTTTTCAAGAATACAACTTATCAAACACAAATACTTTTTTGAGTATAAGTATGATAAAAATCAAGAAAATGAGCATACTCACTCAAAAGAGAATATAAATGGTTGGTATCACTCTATATTACTAGTAACTTATATAGTTATTATAGGTTTTTTAGCTGAACTTTTATCTGTATTTATGAGCAATAATCTACAACAGATGGGATTACCTATGACCATAGGTGCATTGGGAGTAGCTATTATATCTGCTTCCCCTGAGCTTATTGTAGCTATGAGGGCTTCACTAGATAACCGTATGCAAACAGTTATCAATATAGCACTTGGAGCATCTTTGGCTACTATACTTTTGACTGTTCCAGCAGTCATTATAGTTAGTAGAATAGCAGGACTTAGTATAGATTTGGCTATTACTCCTCTTCAGGGATTACTTTTGGGATTAACTCTTATTGTAAGTATTGTAAACTTTAATGATGGTGAAACCAATATGTTAGAGGGATTTTTACATTTTATTTTATTTGTAGTTTTTGGTTTTATGCTTTTCTTATAAAATATTTATTGTATAATAATGAAAAAAGGAGTATTCATATAATGAACAAAGCACTAGCGTATATAGGTATCGCACTACTAATAGGAGGTTGTGGGAGTAGCAGTTCAGATACAAAAGATATAAATGTAACTGATTATTTACCAGCAACTAGTCAAAGTAAAGATTTTTTTATAATAGAAAATGGAGACTTATTTTCATATGTAGAAGAAGTAACAGTGGACTCAAATAAAATCACTATAACAGTGAAAGATAAAATATCAAGAATTTACACTATTAATGATTCAAACATTACACTTGATGATGAAGAAAACAATGCAACAATATCATTAAATAAATATATTGATGTAGGAGATACTTTATACTCTATCCCAACTGAAACAAAAGTAGAAGATATAAAATCTAGCGATAATACTATTCTAGGTTCAATAACTACTGAAATTACTCAATACTGTAAATTAAATCAAAAATTACCTGAATTTGAAAAAAATTCTATAAAATATACTGGGGATATTCTAGAATTTAAATGTACTAGAGATGAGAAGAAAGTAACAAATTTTGAAGATACGACTATAAATTCTGAAATATATGATATTTCATATTTTTATCTACAAAGAGATAAAGGACTTATTGCCAATATAGACGATGACTGTTTAGTGGATAATGACCAAGGACAAGAAGTAATTGATGATAGAGTAAATTCCTCAGAGTGTAAAAGTACCAACTATATTTATAAGTTCTACAAAGAATAAAACAACCTACTCTACTAACAGGGGATTAACTTCCCCTACCCCTCAATATACTCAAAAGTTAAATTTAGCTTATTTTTAACAAAAATTTTATTATTTTAAAAATAAAAATTCGATATTATTTAATATACTTAAATAATGGAGATAGTCATGCTCAAATATATCAGTTTAGTCCTTGTTTTGACAATAAAAATCTTTTCTGTAACCTGCTGTGATGGAACATCTGTTAAAAATAGTGAAGAATGTAAAGAACATGAAGGTATTTGTAACAGTAAAACTATCAAATCATTTTCCAAAATCTCTTTCCCTGGTTGGAGCTACTGTACTGATTCAAATCCATGCCCAGTAGGATATGGAGATTGTGACTCTGATAGTCAATGTCAGAGTGGACTAACTTGTAGTCAAGATGTTGGAGCAAATTATGGCTGGAGTAGTAGTGTTGATGTTTGTGAAGTGGCATCTCCAAAAGATTTCCCAGGTTGGAGCTATTGTACCGATTCAAATCCATGTCCAGTAGGATATGGAGATTGTGACTCTGATAGTCAATGTCAGAGTGGACTAACTTGTAGTCAAGATGTTGGAGCAAATTATGGCTGGAAAAGTAGTGTTGATGTTTGTGAAGTGGCATCTCCAAAAGATTTCCCAGGTTGGAGCTATTGTACCGATTCAAATCCATGTCCAGTAGGATATGGAGATTGTGACTCTGATAGTCAGTGTCAAAGTGGACTAACTTGTAGTCAAGATGTTGGAGCAAATTATGGTTGGAAAAGTAGTGTTGATGTCTGTGAAGCAACATCAACAAGACCTTTTTTGGGTTGGGACTACTGTAGCGATTCAAATCCTTGTCCAGCAGGATATGGGGATTGTGACTCCGATAGTCAATGTCAAAGTGGACTAACTTGTAATCAAGATGTTGGAGCAAACTATGGCTGGAGTAGCAGTGTTGATGTTTGTGAAGCCTCCTCTTCGGTAAGTAATAAAATAATAGGAAAAATCACATATGATAGAGTCCATGTAAATAGCAATAATATCGGACTAAACTATAACAATATAACAGCAGAACCAGCCAAACAAGTTGTAGTAAAAGCCATCAAAATAGATGGCACAGAATTTGCATCTACAGTCACAAATGATAATGGAGAGTATGAATTTGATAACTTGCCACTAGATACACAAATAAAAATAAGAGTCTATGCCCAATTAGACAAAGCAGGTACAGGAGGCTGGAGTGTAAAAGTCATTGATAATGTAAATAATAATGCTCAATATGTTATGGAGAGTTCATATATAACTATCAAAAGTAGTGTACAGATAAACCTCAATGCAGATAGTGGCTGGAGTGGAGATTCCTATTCAAACCCAAGAACAGCTGCCCCTTTTGCTATTTTGGATAATATTTATCAATCTATTCAAAAAGTAAAAAATACAGATGCAACTGCTACTTTTCCAGCTCTTACAATAAATTGGTCTCCAAATAATATAGCTGCTCAAGGAGATATTAGTAGTGGGCAAATAGGCACATCCTATTTTGATGGAGTCTCTTCTATCTATTTATTGGGAGATGAAAATGGAGATACAGACGAATATGATGACCATGTCATTATACATGAGTGGGGACACTATTTTGAACACTATTTTTCTAGGGCTGATAGTATAGGTGGAAGCCATTGGGCTGGAGATTATCTAGATATTAGAGTAGCCTTTGGAGAGGGTTGGGCAAATGCATGGTCTGCAATAGCTACCGATAACCCAATCTATTTTGATACATCTGGAGTAAAACAGAGTAGTGGTTTTTATATGAATATAGAGAGTGAAACACCATATAATGCTGGTTATTTTAGTGAAGCCTCTATTCAAAGAATATTATACGATTTATACGATAACAATAATGATGGAGCAGATACTCTATCATTTGGATTTAGTCCAATTTATAGAGTTTTGATATACAAAGAAAAAAATACACCAGCCTTTACAAGTATTTTCAGTTTTATCACCTATTTAAAAGAGGATAATAGTCCAGAAATAAGTAAAATAGATGATATATTAGATAGTGAAAGTATAGGTTCTATTCAAAATATATATGGAAGTTCTATTGCACCAGATATATATAGTACTATCTATAATGATAAATTAGATAATATATGTACATCTTCAAAATATGGTACTTACAACAAACTTTATAATCATAGATATATCAAATTTAATATATCACAAAGTGCAAACTATACTATAAAAGTAAAACAGAGAGACAATAGTAACTCCGACCCAGATTTTTATATATTTAAAACAAGTCCATTTAAAGCTATTGCTATTTCTGAATCATCTAATGCAGGAGAAGAAGAGTTAAACTACTCTTTTGATTCAGGAGATTATCTACTAGATTTATATGATTATAACAATTTAAGTTCAGCCTGTTTTGATATATCTATCTACTAAAACAAAAAAGGGAGTTTTAACCTCCCTATTCAGCAATAGCTTGAGCAGCTTTCATCATAGCTATTGGATTATGCGCACCAATATATACAGGAATTGGCTCTTTACCACAATCAAATAGTCCATAAACTGCCTCTTGGGCTGAACGAGTTGAATACTCAACTGTAAAGACACAATCATCTTCAATTTCTGTAAATTGTCCCAAAAATGCAAAGTTTTTTGCTCCCTCTGGAATCACTAAAGGTCTATCCCCTCTAGCCCTTGGCATAAATAGAGAGTCAATAAATGGCATAGCAACAGGAACACAATTTATAAGTTTATCACTATTGATAATAGGATTCATTAATGACTCTATTTTTAGATGATAAAAAAGCTCTTGAAGTATCTCTTTTCCATTACATTCACTCATTTTCTTTTTGACATGATTACCAATTTTATCGGGATATAGTCCATATCCCCAAAAGATTTTTATATTTTTTGGCTGGTCTGGAAAGTGTGGCTGTCTGGCAATTACTATCGACATTAACCAGTTAGAATCAGTCATCGTTACCAATCCACCTGTTCCATCTGTATTGCCTGAAAAATCCTCCATATAATCATGAAATGTATCATCATTGAGAGTAACAGTAAAAGAGTACCACTTTTGTAAATCTATATTATCACAAAATACACTAGGATTTCCAAAAGAGCTATCCTTTTTGGCTATCTTTTTCCACAACTGCCAAGCACCAGAACTCTCTACTCCTTTTAGGATAGGGGCGTTATCCAAATCTCCATTATCTGTACTATCTACAATAGAACCATTGGTAATAAATACATAATCAGACTCATTTAACTCTAACACCTCATCTCTATTATTTTCTCTAATAGAAATAGATGTTACTCTTTTACTCTCTTTGGTTATCTCAAAATCTATATCTACTACCTGTTTTTTAAGTTGAAAAGAGACACCTTTATCCTCTAAATATCTCTGTAAAGGAACAACTACTGAATGGTATTGATTATATTTAGTCCTAAGAATCCCTCCAATATATTTAAGCTGTGGCATTAAATGCATAAACCTTTTCATATATCTACGCATTTCTGCTACTGAACTCCATTTTTGAAAAGCAAACATGGTTGTAAATATTAACCAAAAATTGGTTTCAAAAAACTCTTCTCCAAACCAATCTTCTATCTTTTTATTATCCAAAAATATCTCTGGAATAAATAAAAGCTCCATCATTTTGGCTTGTTCCAATTTGGGAATACCATAAGAGGACAAATCAACTTTTTTTCCATCTCTGAGAAGCCTAGCTTGAGCATGAGAGACAAATCGCTCATTAAACTCCATAGTTTCATCAGTTACACTTATATTTGGATTATCATAAGAGGGAATATTAGAGAGCAAATCCCAATAACATCGATACATCTTTTCATGCATTCTTCCACCACGAATCACATAACCATCTTTGGGATTTCCTGAACCATCTAAAGCACCACCTGTGATAGGGTCTTGTTCTAATATAATAATATTTTCTGGTTTTATTTTTGCATCTTTTATCAAATAGACAGCACTAGCTAGAGAAGCGATACCACTCCCTACTAAATATACTTTGGTGTTTTCTAACATAAAATATCCTTTTTTGAGCTATTATAGGACTCTATAACTTATAAAACAAGAGGATATTTTATTTGAGAAAATTATTTATATTTGATAAATAAACCAAAAACTAAAACTCTCCATTCTCTTGATGATAAGCTAAAAGCTTACTCATTAAATCTATTCTTTTTTCAAAACTCTCTTTGGATGCTCTCTCTTTGACTGTATGGTCTCCATCTCCATAAGGTCCAAAACCATCTAGTGTAACCACTCCACAAGAAGCTACATGATTGGCATCACTTACCCCTCCCCTCTTTTCTCTGGGGATTTTCTCTCCTG
>Ga0256843_1001866_pt1 | contig 16032 bp, 14 predicted proteins | sample AlvinellametaG_FD_191572 | JGI IMG/M metagenome (GOLD analysis project Ga0256843, IMG submission 191572) | Pompeii worm associated microbial communities from hydrothermal vent at the East Pacific Rise, Pacific Ocean - Alvinella | ecosystem: Host-associated > Annelida > Integument > Unclassified ... | reverse complement strand
ATCATCAAGCTCTTGACCATCTATTGTAATATCATTTACTGATAACAAATAAGCAACAAGTGCATAAACTTCATCATTATTTAAACTCTTTGGATGAGGAAAAGGCATAGCTGTTTTTATATACCAAAATAGTGTACTAGCCTGAGGCCAATATGTACCGATTACTCTTTTTGGACCATCAACATCTGGGTTTATTCTTTGGTTTGTTAAACTATCTGTAGAGGCTTCACCAATAGATAAAGTCGGATATGTACTTCTACTTCCTTTTCCTCCTGAACCAAACTCTCCATGACACATAGAACATTTTTCTTCATATAGCTCATCACCTTGTTCTACGCTACCTTTACCCTCAGGTAGACCCGTACCATCTGGCATAACATCTACATCCCAAGCTTTCTCTTCATTTTTAGTTGGAGTTCTTCCATACTTAAAACCTTTTTTCTCTTGGTTATTTATGGCATAAACTGTATACATATTGTCTTTGACTTTATATACCACTCCACCATCAATTCCTTTTTCTTTATTTGCTGGAAAAACAGGATTTGAATTATTTTTTATAACCTCTGTTGCAATATACTCTTTTGCAAAAGATGCAGTAGTAAATAACATAACTGAAGCAACTAATGCAATAGAGATAGTTTTTCTACGATTTTCTGATATGAACATTATTTACTTCTCCTTTTTTGGTTACTTCCCATGTACATATAGCATTTCTATGATATACAGCCTCTATACCAACAGCCTCTATCTCTTGGTCAATAGTAGGTTGAATATGTCCACTATCATCTACAGCACGACTAGAAAGAAGTAGAGGTTTTCCCTCATATCTATACATATAACTAAATCTCGTCCAAGCTTTTGGAAGAACTAAACCTTTTAGACTAGCTTCAACCCAATTTTTACCACCATCAAATGATATATCAACAGCTTTGATAGTACCTTGACCTGACCAAGCTAAACCTTGGATTTCAACTAAATCACCTTTTTTGAGGTCTGTCCAAGGTTTTTCAGGACATGGAGAGGTGATAATTGAATTAACTTCTAATGGATAAAAGTGTTGAATAGCTTTACCACTTGGAGTTAAAACAGTATATTTTGCTGTCTCCTCTTTTGCATAAAATGGCTCTTTTGAAAACTCTAATCTTTTTAACCATTTAATCTGTAGATTTCCTTCCCAACCAGGTAAAAGAAGTCTCACTGGATAACCTTGTTCTGGTCTTAGAGCTTCACCATTTTGAGCCCAAACAACCATAGCATCATCAAAAACTTTTTCAATTGGAACAGTTCTACCCATCTCTGAATTATCAGAACCCTCAGCTAACATCCATTTAGCTTCTGGCTTTACACCAACATCAGCAAGAAGTACTTTTAGAGAAACTCCTGTCCACTCTGCTTGACTCATCATACCTTTAGTAAATTGAATTTTGTTAAATTGAGGACCTCTCCACTCTGGACCACCATTTGCAGGACACTCAATAAAGTGAATTCTACTCTCACTTGGATACCTCTTTAGCTCATCAAGTGTCAAAACCAAAGGTTTCTCAACTAATCCATGAATCATAAGTCTATACTCATTAGGGTCAACCTCTGCTACACCACCATGACATCTATTAAAAAATAACCCATTTGGTGTAATAATACCCTCTTGTTCATGTATTGGACACATAGTAATAGAGGCATAAATATCACCTGAGGCTAAAATAGGAGTACCTCTTCTTATGTTGTTATGTTCATAAGGAGATGGCATACCATAATAGTTTTTTGTAATAGGTTCACCTAGCTTTACACCCCAAGGTGCTTCTTCAACAATAGCTGGGTCATCAGTCGCATTGAGTTTAACAGGTGATAATACACTAGTAGCTGCAACAGCACTTGCTGAATATACAACTGCTTTTCTGAAAAAATCTCTTCGGCTAGATTGGGCTATACTCATATCTGAGATAGGGTCTAACTCTTGTGAAGCTTTACTCATTTTATTCATTTGTCCTCCTTCTAAATTTTGATATTTTCAACTAATACCATTGGAACATTATGATTATAATCTAATAATCTTTTAAAAGTCAAGAAAAAAAGCTTATATAATACTATTATTATATATTATGATTATAAAAAAGTATTTTATATATAAGATAAATAAGTAGAAATTATAATTTGAAGTTATATATATGAGTTTAAACCATATTATTCTCCTATTTTATCTCTAAAATAGTCTATTTTAAACATAAAAATTTATTAAAATCATCAAAAAAATAGTTATATAAATGTGTACAAAAGAAACATATAAAATAGAAAATTCGTTATATTATCAATAAAATAGACTATGAATATCATTCATATTTAATTTTTTAATATTTTATGCCTAACAAATTCACATAGACACTTTAGACCTCTATGTTTAGTTAGATAATGTAAATATTGACTATATGTCATACCTTTTTCATCAAGATAAGCATGTAAATATTTTAGAGAACTATCCATACCATGTTCTTCTTCTATATCCTTTAACATCTTATATAAAGGTTCGATTATATCTATAATCTTTTGTGGTGCTTGTTTACCATGAGCCACATAGGATATAATATTATTATCCATATCTTTTTGAACCTTCCACTCTAGCATAGTCCAATAGTATCTATTATCGTTAGTTCTGTTTTTTACTACAGCTTGAATAGGCAAACCTCTTGATATAGTTTTCCATATAATATGAAAAATGACTTTAGGCATATCAGGATGTCGTACTATATTGTGTGGCTGATTTATAATAGAAGCACCTTTAAAAGCATTGACCTTTTTAAAGGTAGAATTACAATATATTATTTTGCCTTTGGTATCTGTTCTACTAACAATAATCTCTTGATAAGCACACTTTATCTCATACTTTTTATTGCTCTTAACCATACTAATATCTCCAACAAACATATTTTTTTTTATTTTTTAATATTATACTATATTATTAATGATTAAGTAGTAATGATATATGTTAAATATGCTTTTTTAGTTATATTTTATATTTTCTTTTGAATATTTAAATTCAATCTGCGATTACCAATATCTAAGCTAATACTATTCTCTTCTATACTATTAGCTATAAGTTTAATCGTATTTTTATCTATAAAGCTTATATCCAAACTAGCAGGATATTTTAAACTACCCAAGATATCTCTTTTTGATTGAGGAGGAAAATAGAATATCGAAGCTTCTCCAATATTAATATTGAAACTATTATGATTAGAGGTTACTTGATAAATAGGTCTCTTGAAATCTCTTGTTTTAAATTTCCACTCTTTTCTTTTTAATCTTCCATTAGCTATATAAACAACTTTTACATGATAAGAGCTTCCCCAAGATAATCTTTTGAGAGGAAAGAGTGCAAACTCAAATCTTTTTAATCTTTTATTTGGGTCTGTTAAATGATTATATACAATGGTATCCTTTATCTCTCTGTTTTGATTATCAAAAAGTTTAAAACTAACCATATTGATTTGTTGAAAATAGGAATCATTAAAACTTATACTAATAGGAAAACCACTAACACTATACTCAGGTAGAGGGTCTGGTAACTCATCATAAAATGCAGGAGGTACATCAACTTGATTATCATATGGATAGAGTATAACTTTATTATTTCTTTTTCTATTTAAGCTCAAAGTGTTATTAAACAATTTGGCATCTATTTTTAATGATTTATCAGCACAGATATTAGAAGCATACTCTCCTGACTTGATACTATTTTTCTTTTGACATATCTCTTCTAAATTATGACTTCCCATATCATATACAAAAGCTGTTTGAGATTTATCTTCTCTCCCCTGTTCTATTCCAATTCCAATCTCATCAATATGAAAATCCAAAAAACCAAAACGATGATATATAGCAGCCATTAATCCATCTATTGACTCTTTTGCTGTAAAATTATTATTTGATATATTTTCTATAACCATTGAAGTTTTGTAACCACTATATATACTTCTTTGGGAACCATACTCTCCTGTATAACCTATCTTGTTTTTATCTTCATAATGTCCTATTGTATTATTTTCTATCAAATATATAGCATGATTTTTCGCAGCTTTTGCTAACTTATTATTACTCGAAAGAGGTATCAATCCTGCTCCAACTCTAATTTTATTTAAATAATCAAGTGCTTTATTCTGTTCTTTGTATATCTCAACAGTAGGATTCTCTTTAATTATAATTTTTTGTGATATTGACGGAGTATCAGCCAATAGATATAAATAAGCAGAAAAAAGAGTTAATAAACCCATTACTATGGTATGAATTATATTTTTCATGGAGCAATCCCTTAATTTTATTTTACATAATAAAATTATATCATTTTTTTATTAAAAAATAACAAAAAACAGTATAAAAAAACATATTGGGACTATTTTTAAATATATAACCAATATAAAAATATTGATTATTTTAAATATCCATTCTGTTTTCCATATTTAATTCCCTCTTTTAAAATTGATATTAACTCTCTACTAGAGTCAATTCCAGGAATAACCATAACTACTTTTTTAATATCGGGTCTAACAAAAACTAAAGTTGGAGTAGCACTGACACGAATACCCAAAGGAATATTATCTCTTGACATATTCAACTGAACCATCTTATAATTTTCATTAATAATCTCTTTGACTCTACTATTTTGCTTTAAAATTTTTTCTAGCTCATCACAATATGGGCAATTATCAGAACGAATTTTTATCAATACAATTTTTTTACTCTGTCTAGCCATGCGTATAGCCGCAGGAAAACTATGATAATATATTGGTGTTATCTTTTTATTCTCTTTTTTTGCTACTTTCTCTTTTTTTGCTACTTTTTCTTTTTTTGTTCTCTTTTCACTCTTAGTTTTTTTCTTTTTTATTTTCTCTTTTTTTATCTTTTTTTCAATCTTAATTTTTTTCTTTTTCTCTCTCTCGTGCTTTTTCTTACTTTTAATCTTTTTCTTGATTAACTTCTCTTTTTTATGCTCTGTTTTTTTCTTATTTTTTATTTTTGACTTCAATTCATCATAAGCAATAGCAACATTCTTTTTGTGCAATAAGTCATAAAATCTATCTCCTTTAAAAGCACTCATAGTGACATTTTTTATACACTGCTTTTTACTCATTCCTTTTTTTATATTTGAAGTAATCTCTTTTTTCAACAAAGTCAAATAGCTTGTGGTATTTTTTAATGCACTATAATTCATAACAATACCATATGAACCCACTATAGTAGTCCATTTTATTGCCTCTATTTTTTTTAGTGCCTTTAGCCAATTCAAAAGATAATGACCTTTTAATTCAGGAATTCTATTATTATAAAGCATATCCCCAGCAAAAAAGATTTTTCTTTGAGGAATATAAACTGTTAAAAATCTATCATCATTTATAATTTTTTCAACTCTCACTTTAGTGTTACCAACAGTTACATTATAATTTTTTGTTACTATTTTATCCAATGGAATTAATCTTGTATTTATAAAAGCATCATCAGTTATCTTTTCTTTAAGTAGAACTTTTTTTATTTTTTTGTAATCTTTTGGTCCAATTAATATAGCTCCCATCTCTTTATAAAACTCATTACCTAAAATATGTAATTCATCAGAAGATGTATTGATAACATATTTAACAGGCATCTTACTAATATCTTGCATTACATTATATGCTTGTTGAGCATAACTATAAGTAGGACCACTATCTATTACCACAAATCCTTCACTTGTCTCAACATAACAGGTATTAATTACATTTCCTCCATTAATTTTTTCTACTGTCAAAGGCAAACCTAAAAAACACTCTACACCATCAGTAACATGATATGGCTTTAAATGATAATTAAATCCAAACAGAGAAATAGTAAAAAAATATAAGATTAAAATGTAACGCATAACTCTCCCAGATTAAAAAATAAAAATATTATTATTAATAGGATAACATAAATTATATAAATATTAGAGTTTAATTTTAGCTTTAAATAATAAAGAAGAAAAAAAATGACAGAATTAATCCATCATTTTTATCAATTAGAATCTATATCGAATATAAGCTCTAATATCTTGAGATTTTTCAATTGTACTTGCTAACATAGCTTGAGATGTAGCATCTCCAGAAGCTGCTCCTGCCTTTAAATCAGATATCTTAATAGGTGCTCCACCTGCTCCAAAGAACCCTTGAGAACCTGTATAGTCATAATCTATTTTTGTCCATCTAATTTGAGCTGATAATCCTTTTGCTAGAGGTTGAGTATAATAGACTTCAAAAGCATTACCTCTTGTAGCCAATTTTGAACCAATCATTGTATCTTCACCATAAGTAAAAGGTCTCCAATATTGGCTACCATGATTGTATTCAGCTCCTAGTTTACCACCAAAATAGCTAACAGGAACTTGAGCTCCTACCCAATATGATATACCTGTTTTATCCTCTCCTGGTGATGCTCCTATAACTCCATTAGGTCCCATCATACCCATCATCTGACTATTTCCATCTGGCTTAGATTTGCTCCAAGCAAATGATGCAAAAAGTTTAGTAGCATATAAAAATTCAGACTCATCCATATCATCAGTTAGACCATTAACAAGTAAAGATATACCTGCTCCTAACATATCACCAGTAGTATCAAACTTCATTGTTCGTCCAGTTGGGTCACTTGTAAAATCTTGTTGAAATCCTGGAACATTAAATGCTTTGTAAGCTGTTGTTTTTACTGTAAACTGATTATCATCATATGGTGTAAATATAAATCCTGCTAACCTAATATCTTTGGCTACATCAGAAGCTCCAACATATGATGCTTGGTCTCCAGTACCATCAAATCTAGCAACAGCATTTGTTGCACCTTGTCCCAGACAAACTTTAAATGCCATCCCCTCTATATCGGTAACATCTTCTAACTCAATTTTAGAACTTGCACCATCAAACTCAACATCAATTAGATGCCCAAGTGGAGATTGTGCTATATCATCTTCTCTTAAATTAGCTAAAAAACCAGTAGTTGATGGTCTTCTTCCTACACTAGCAGTCCAACTTAAACCTGTACCTAAAAAATCGTTACCAAGATATAACCAATATGCTTGTCTAAGTTTGATAGTGTCATCTGTTAAATTTTCATTAATTACCCAATCAAAAGTATCAAATCCAGAAGAGAAACCTCTCTGAAATGTACTTCCACCATTATCTGGCATACTAGCACCATAAGCTTTGTTATATGCTAATTGTCCTTTAAATACAACATTATCGGATGGCTTATATCTCATATTTAACCATAATCTATTTGAATATAGGTCTTTGTTCTCTCTCTCACTTCCATCACCCATTGTATAAGAGATATTATCGACAGATGTTCTAAAATCTACGCCCCATTTAATATTATCTTTTGCATCATGAGCTTTTACCTCATTTAGTCTTTTTGAAAGCCTCTCTATCTTCTTTTCTAATTTTGAATTACTATTTTTTTGACTTTTTTGAGTAGTAATTTTTTTTAATTCTGCTACTTCTGCTTTTAAAGCTTCAATCTCTGCTCTTAAACCATCATCATACCTGTTATCCATATTCGTAATATCACCACCAGCTATAAGTATAGTTGCTGAGATAATAGAAAGTCCTACTATTTTTTTCATCTTTTCTCCTTAGAAGTAAGTTCTAATTAGAGTCTAATATATAAAAATTACTTTTTTACTTAAAAAGAAGAAAAAATATAAAATAAATAAATATAAGTAACAATTATATTTTAAAAGTAGGAAACTTTATAAAAACAATTCATTCTTGTCATATATATATTTGAATAAAAAACATTTTATTTATGAATCACTAGCATTTTCATAAGCAAAATCGTAAATATGAGGTAAACTTTTTTCATCTATGGTAGCACCATGGCATATTTTTTTAATTTCATCATTTAATTTTCCTGCATCATGTATCTCTTCCCACTCATCCTGAGAATGTTTTGATGCAAATTTTTTACCAGAAATACCACATTTTGAGATTAATTTTTGATTGTATATCTTTTCGCCTTTGGTTACATCAGCAGATATAGTTGTTGTCACAAGGGTTAAACCCAATAGAGTAGATATAGTTATATTAAATAGCTTTTTCATTATTTTATCCTTCATTATTATAATAATGAAGTATAATTATAAATCGTGTAACTATTGTGAATAATAGTTTTAAATCAAATAAATATTAACAAGCAGGGACATTTCCAGAATCACTTGCATATTTTTTAACAAAATCATGAACATGTTTAATCAAAGAGTTCTCCAATTTAACACCATGACAAATTTTAGAAATTTCGTCACTCATTTTTCCCATATTATAAATCTTATCCCACTCTTCTTGAGTGTGTTTGGCTGCAAATCTTCCACCATTAATACCACAAGAAGGTTTTAGCTTCTTGGTATAAATTTTTTGACCTTTTATTATATCTGCAAAAGATACAGAAGTTGTCAACGATATCCCCAAACAAACCACAGGTATCAATTTTCTAAAACTTGTCATTTTAGTCCTTTTTTAATAACATGACTTAATTATACATTATAAAATATTTTTGTGTAATTATTGTGATAAAATCATTTTATCATAGCTATCAATACACCCTCTATAAGCTTATCTAAATCCCCATCTAATATAGCATCCACATTAGAAAAAGCTTGATTACTTCTAGTATCTTTTACCTGTTGATAAGGGGCTAATACATATGAACGGATTTGATGTCCCCAACCTATATCACTCTTTTGGACTCCATCTATTTTTGCCTGTTGTTTCTCCAACTCATACTCATAAAGCCTAGATTTTAGCATCTTCATAGCCGTAGCCTTGTTTTTATGCTGAGACCTATCATTTTGACACTGCACTACTATATTAGTTGGAATATGAGTAATCCTAATAGCACTCTCTGTTTTATTGACATGCTGTCCACCTGCACCACTAGCTCTATAGGTATCAATTCTGATATCTTTATCTTCTATCTCTATATCTATATCATCATCAACCTCTGGTGAGACCATAACTGAACTAAAAGATGTATGTCGTTTGGCATTACTATCAAATGGAGATATACGAACCAATCTATGTATCCCATTTTCTACTTTGAGATAACCATAAGCATTCTCACCTTTGATAATAAAACTGACATCCTTTATCCCAGCCTCATCTCCTGCTTGATAATCAAGCTCTTCTACTTTAAAGCCTTTTCTCTCAGCCCATCTTAGATACATTCTATATAGCATACTAGCCCAGTCTTGAGACTCTGTTCCACCAGCTCCAGGGTGTATAGTGACAATAGCATTATTGCTATCATGTTCACCACTTAACATCATCTCTACTTCCAACTTTGTAATACGGTCTTCTAGGTTTTGAGCATCCTCATATAACATCTCTAATGACTCTTCATCTCCCTCTAGTTGTGCCATATCAAAAAAATCACTAGCATCCATAACAGAGTTATAAGCCTCTTTATATTTTGATAGTATTCTCTCTTTTTTTGTTTTTTCTTGAGATACCTTAGAGGCTTTTTGAGCATCTTCCCAAAAGCTTGGTTCTTGTTGTATCTTTTCTATCTCTTTTAGTCTAGCTTCTATCTCATCTGGTTTAACAATATTTTTTATATTTTCAAGTTTTAATTTAAGTGTTTTTATTAATTCACTATATTCATAAGCGTCCATTATCTATCCTTGCGATGATATTTTACCAAAAAAGTGTTATAATGCCTTTTGAAAAAAAGGAGAACAACTGATTATGTATAAAATTACAATTACCATATTAACCATGCTATTTCTATTTTCAGGATGTGATAAAAAAGAAAACAGTACTACACAGACTCAAATAAAACAGGAAACAGAAGTAAAAGATACAAAAACAAAAGAGAACAAATCTGCAGAAGAGAAAGTCTCTCAAATAGCACAAGCTACTAAGTTCACTATAACTACTATAGAAGGAAAAGAGCTACATCTAGCAGAAAGAAATGCTAAATTAGAATTTGAAGAGTTTAAAAATAGACCAATATTTGTAATATTTTTTGGACATAGATGTCCTCCATGCCTAAGAGAGATACCAGAGTTAATTGAACTTACCAAAGAACATAAAGATTTAGCCATCGTTGCATTTGAAGTACAAGGTCTTAGCAGTGACCAATTGAAAGAATTTGCAAAAATACAAGGAATAAATTATAATCTAATTACTCTTGACAATGGTATAAACTTTGTAAACTATATCCAAAGACAAGCAAATTGGAATGGTGCTATTCCTTTTATCCTTGGAGTAAATAAACAAAGTGTAGTCAAAATTGTTCATGTAGGTGGAGTTAATAAACAGCAACTTGAAATGGCTTATACAACCTTGACTAAATAGAAGGTAACTCCCCTTCTATCTATTTTTTAAGCTTATCCTCTGGTACAGGTTCTTTATATTTACAATCTTTTTCTATACACTCATAGAATTGACCACTTTTTAGAACCTTGTGAACAACCATTCCACCACAAGTTGGACATTTCCACTCTTGTGGTTCTCCATTGGAGATAAATCTACACTTTGGATAGTTAGAACATCCATAGAACTTACCTCTTTTACCCTCTTTTTCTAAAATCTTTGAACCACATTTTGGACATGGAACTTTCAACTCTTTTGGTGGAACTAGAGGTTTTGCATTTTTACATTTTGGATATGCTGAACATGCTAAAAATTTACCTCTACGGCTATCTTTTATAACCATAGGCTCCCCACACTTATCACATTTGATATCTGTCTTTTGGGGTTCTGGTGGGGCATTTCCTTCTAAATCAGTTGTATATTTACATTTTGGAAAGTTACTACATGCTATAAACTCTCCATATCTACCTTTTCTTCTGAGAAGTTCACTACCACACTTTGGACACATCTCACCTGTTGGGATTGCCATCTTTTTACTTTTGATGCTCTTTTTACCATCTGTAATTTTTTGCATAAATGGAGCATAAAAATCAGCTAAAACCTTTTGCCAATCTAATTTACCCTCTCCTATCTCATCTAGTTCAGCTTCCATTTTAGATGTAAATGAGCTATCAACAATCTCTGCAAAATGCTCTTCAAGCATCTCTATAACAGTAAATGCTATCTCTGTAGGTTTTATCCTCTTTTTCTCTATCTCTATATACTTTCTATTTTGCAAGATAGTAATAGTTGGTGCATATGTACTAGGTCGTCCAATCCCCAAAGACTCCAACTTTTTAATCAAACTAGCCTCATTATATCTAGCAGGTGGTTCGGTAAAGTGTTGTTTGAATTTTATATCATCTAGTGATACACTCTGTCCTTTTTTGAGAGTTGGTAGGAGTCTATCTTTTTCATTATAACCTAGCACTTTATAAAATCCATCAAAAAGAAGTTTTCTTCCACTAGCTTTAAAAAGTGTTCTATCACCTCTAAATATAATAGTCTGAGACTCCATTCTAGCATCACTCATTTGACAAGCCAAAAAACGGTTATATATCAATCGATATAGTTTAAACTCATCTGCACTTAGATAATCTTTTGCAACCATAGGTGTAAAATCTATCATAGTAGGACGAATAGCTTCATGAGCCTCTTGAGCCCCTTTTGCTTTGCTACTATAGTATTTTGGTTTCTCTGGTAGATACTCATCTCCAAAATTACTCAAAATATACTCTCTAGCACCCTCTAATGCCTCTTTTGCCAAGTTGAGACTATCTGTTCTCATATAGGTTATAACCCCCATATTACCTTTGTTGGTTTTGACACCCTCGTATAGTTTTTGGGCTATCATCATAGTTTTTTTAGGAGAAAAACCTAATTGAGTTGATGCTGACTGTTGCAAAGTTGAAGTCATAAATGGTGGTGGAGTTTTTGTTTTTCTATCTCTTTTTTCTAATGAATCGACTACAAAACTCTCTTTTGTTGCTGATTGGACAATCTCTGTAGCCATCTTCTCATTTTTGATAGTTAGCTTTCCTATCTTTTGCCCATCAAACTCAAAAAGAGATGACTCTATACTCTTCTGGAAAATAGCATCTATACTCCAATACTCTTGGGGTTTAAACGCTTGTATCTCTCTTTCTCTATCTACCACAATTTTTAGAGCAGAACTTTGAACTCTACCTGCACTAAGTCCTTTTTGGATTTTACTAGCTAATAGAGGAGATAGCTTATATCCTACTATTCTATCTAGCAATCTTCTTGCTTGTTGTGCATTTACTGAATTCATATCTATAGCTCTTGGATTTTCAAGTGCATGTTTGATAGCACTCTTGGTTATCTCATGAAATACAATTCTAGGTAGAGCTGTTGGCTCTTTTTTTATAGCCATAGCTATATGATATCCAATAGCCTCACCCTCTCTATCCTCATCAGTTGCGATATATATAGTCTCTGCATCTTTTGCAAGTTTCTTTAACTCTTTGACTGTAGGGTTAACCTCTCTAGGGATTGAATATTTTGGAGTGAATGTACCATCCTCTTCAATAGTAATACCAAATGAGCTTTTTGGTAAATCACGAATATGCCCTTTTGAAGCAACAACTTTATAATCTTTGCCCAAAAAGTTACTTATGGTTCTAGCTTTTGCTGGGGACTCAACGATAATTAGATTTTTCATTATACAAACACCCTATAGAAATTAAATTTTGGAATTGTATCGAAAAATATATTAAGTACTTAAAACTTTAAAAAAGTTTAGATTTTATTTTTATTTTATTTATAAGTTCGTTGTTAACCTATTTTTTGTTATACTTCATTAAAAATTGGGGTTAAGCATGAATATTCTGATAATTATATTAGTAATTATATCCACAATAGCTCTCTTTGTATTTTTCAGTTTAAAATTCAAAGTCATTTTTGGAGCTAAAAAGACTTCCACTAGTAACAAGCTAGAGTGTGATAGAGTGAGATTAAAGGAACTCAAAGATAATTGGTACTACTTCTTCTGGTCCAATCCTATGAGGTTTGTTTGGATATCTATATGGGTTATTTTTATGATACTTTTGGGCATAGCATTTGGAACTTTTTGGTGGGTTTTAGCTAGTGTATTTTTTACTCTATTATATATACCATTTTTAATATTTGCTAGAAAAAGCTATAAATGGTTTCCTGAAGAGGCAAAAAAAAGATTAACAGATTTTGAACAATCTATTGAAGATAATATCAAAAAAGAGATTACATTTGATGGAGATAATATACAAGTATTTTCTAAAAAAGATGGTGAATTTGACACAGAACCTCAGATATTCAAATTTCCTGTTGATATAACTAAATTTGATTATCCTCTTTTTGAAAAAAATCCAAAAAAGAAACCTATCATCAAAACTAGAAAACTAGAATTTTTGATTTTGTCGAGAGAGTACTTTAGTATATGTAAGGGAGCTACACCTTTTAATCTATTAGACCCAGTAAAAGCTCCTGAAGTTAAAAAATGTGCTCATCTAAAATTGGCAGGTGAATGTCATGAATATTACTATTCTCAAATTAGAAATATAAAATATGAAGATGAAGCTATCAAAATCATATTTTTTGAAAAAGACAAAGACAATAACCATATAGTAGTATCTTTTAAATGTAAAAAAATTGCACCAAATAGAAAACCTGCAATGAAAGCTCTAAAAGATAGACTAAGACTTACAGAGAGACAGAGACTTAGAAAAATCGAAGAGCATAAACACTATGAAGATATAAAAAAGAGAAGAGAAGAAAATCAAACTAAAAAAGAGGGAGAGTAATCCTCTTCTTCTTGTAGAGCTAAGAGTTAGACAGAGTATTATAAAGGAATACGAAGCTTCTGTCCTACATAAATTTCATTAGGATTTTTGATGATTTCAGGGTTGGCATCAAATATCTTAACATAATCATCATAATTTCCATACGCTCTTTTTGCTATTTTAGATAGAGTATCTCCTTCTTTTACAACAATAATTCTCATCTCATTAGAACGAACAGCTATCTCTTTACTTATCTCCTGAGTATAGCTACTTGATGAAGAGATATTACTATCTTCATTTATTGCACTCAACTCTATAGATAACTTATATAATGTATCATTTGTATATTGTTCCTCCTTTGGTCTATTAATCACAACTTTGTTGTAGTGGTTGGTATGAGCAGATTCTTGATTATCTTTTACTACTTTTTTCATATTTACATCATTGACTACTAATGTAGGCTTATCTCCAGTAAGTCTATCCACATCATGAGATAATAACTCTTTTGTATAAGCATCATCACTATTATTAACACCATTTTTTTGACTATCATCTGTATCCAATTTATGTAAAACAATAGCTACAATATTAGCGATATCATCTTGTGTCAAATTAACTTGTGATGTAGAAACAACAGAACTATCTGTTGTTGAAAGAGTTTGAGAACTCATTTTTTTTATCTCGTTGGCTCTATCATCTTTTGTTTCTACTTTTTTTTCTGTTAAGATACTTTCTATAAATGTAGTTTTATTTGAAATAAATATAAAACCAAAAAATAACAATCCCAAAAAAAGTAAAATCAATAAAATTTTTAAAATCAATGTTAAATAACTTTTTCCATCCTGATATCTATAAGAACTATTCTCATAAGCATTATAATAGTCACTATTAAAACTATTTTGTTTACCATAATACATTTTGTAACCTCCTTGTTTAACAATATATTAAAACCTATTTGGTTAAATTATGTTTAATTTTAACATTTTAAAACTTAATTTATAATTTAAATTTTATTATTAAGTTATGTTTTTATTGTTTTTTTGATATATTCACGATTTTAACACTTTCTGTTGTTATACTTCTGCCATGAGAGTCATAACTATCTCCTTCAATTATTCCCCTAATTGATTCTCATAGATAGCTTCATATTCATATTATTATCTTCCCCTATTCGATTAGAAAAGTATGAAGCTATCAAACTGTATAATCTATTTCTAATTTCATAATCAGGATTATATATGTCATATTTATCAAAACAAGAGTATAGCATTGCACTACTACAACTAGAAACAACTAATTCATATCAAAAAAATTTAACTAAACTAATAAAATATATCAACTCAAACCTAGACAAAGACCTAATAATAGCACCTGAGGTTTATCTAACAGGATATGACTATGAAAATTTTGATAAAGCAGTAGAGTTTTACAATGAGGCTATAGATGCTATTTTACCTCTCATTGATAAGCAGATTTTGGTTTTTACAATTATTAGGAATGAAAAGGGAAGCAGTCTCAATCAAGCAACTGTTATTCACAATCATAAGATAGTATATAAACAGAATAAATACAAACTATTTAAACTAGGAAATGAAGATAAATATTTCAAAGCAGGGGATAAAAATATGATACAACCCTTTGAGATTAATGGTATTAGATACGGTTTGATTATCTGCTTTGAACTTCGCTTTAAAGATTTGTGGAAACAGTTAGAAGATGTGGATATTATTCTCATCCCTGCTATGTGGGGTAAACCTCGTAAAACTCATCTGGAGGTTTTATCTAGGGCTTTAGCTATTATGAACCAATGTTTTGTAGTGGTATGTAACTCTGCCAATGAAGATATGGCAAAAAGCTCTGCTATTATTCGTCCATGGGGTGAAGTAGTTATGGATGATAAAGCAGAAATTATTGAATATATAGCAAATCTAAAAGAGGTCAAAAAAGTTCGCCGTTTAATAAATATGAACTAAAAAGAGTACCCGTTAACTTACCATTAACTTTTAATTGTCTATTGATTTACAAAGAATATGTATAATGCACATTAAGAAAGATATGAGATTAATACACTCCTTTGTAAAACAATTTTATTAACATTCTCCTTTGATAAACTTAAAACCTCCATTTTCATATCTTTCATAATAATCTCCTCCTAAGAGAAGATAAATTTAGAAGCCATACCCATCACATCATCAATTACTGAACCGTCATTATCTTGGTCTATTAATTCTACAAACATAGCAGTCATATCAAAACTTCCTTCTTGTGCTTGAGATGGATTACTCACATTAGTAGATGCAGAAGAGCTTTTTGTCAACGCTCCAATAATCATAGGTGCCAACATAGGTAATATA